>BNJT01001198.1_pt1 | contig 141220 bp, 93 predicted proteins | sample 8540491 | NCBI WGS metagenome assembly BNJT01 (sample SAMD00202455, study PRJDB9452) | human saliva metagenome | host: Homo sapiens
GATGCAAATCTTAAAAAACAACCAACGAAAATGGCAGCTACATCGCTAAATAAAGATGGCGAAAATTGACCAATCGGCTCAAAAACATATCAAAAGTATGGGTTGGTATCTATCCAGGCGAGCTTGACAGATGACTTTTAGGGACCAAAAACCGCTTGCTTATGCGTCTCAGGTGCTTGTGGTGGTGTATTCTAGGACTTTGCTATCACACCTATCTTCTTACCTCCAAAAAATCATCCTCAAACTAAAAACAGGCCTACTATCTTTCTTGATCTACTAAATCATAAGACAAATAAAGCAGAGCCTATAGGAGATAACATCTAAAGACGAATTTGGCCAAATGGCAGAGCTAATAAACAAAAACACAAAGGCCATTGAAGATGGTATGAAAGATCAGGTGCTATCTATCATCCAGCCAACACCTTCTCGTAAACGAGAGATAAAAGATGGCAACTATGAAGGCAAGCCTAGAAGCTGATACTAAACAATCAGAGCTCTAAATCAACTATAGCACATTAAGATCTTCAAGCAGCTCTTAAAAGATGCAATCTCTCGAGCAATGGTGAAGAGATGCCGATCTACTAAAACACTCTGAAAAACCAAGACTTCACAAAAGACTTGACGATGATGGCAAGATATGCTAGGTACTTAGCTCTCTGAGGCATTGAGGATATCTAAAAATGCTAAAGTGACAACCTAGCTATACCCAAACGAGTACTAGAAGAAAAAGCCAAAAGCATTTTCAGCTAGCTCAGTATCAAAAGTAGCAAGCTCGTCAGCAAACACTGCAGCAAATGAGCTTACAAGAAAGTGCAGCAGCAGTAGAGCAAATGTGTAGCTCAATGAATGCCATCTCTCAAAAGACAGCTGATGTCTATAAGACAATCAGATGAAATTAAAAACATCATAACTATTATTAGAGATATAGCAGATCAAACAAACCTTCTAGCACTTAATGCTGCAATAGAAGCTGCACGTGCAGGAGAGCATGGCAGAGGATTTTGCCGTTGTTGCTGATGAAGTTAGAAAACTGCAGAGAGAACTCAAAAATCACTAGGAGAGATAGAAGCTACTACAAATGTACTAGCTCAATCAATAAATGAGATGAGTGAATCATAAGAGAGCAAAGTGAAGGCATAAATATGATAAATGAATCAGTTGCTCAAATAGATCACCTAACAAAAGAAAAATGTTGCAATTACTAATGAAGCAAATGAAGTAACATCAGAAGTAGATGAGATGGCTAAAGCTATAGTTGAGGATGTTAGGGAAAAGAAATTCTAAAAACAAAAACTAACTAAAGCATGATAAAATTTGTTTTAGTAGAAAATTTTATACCACTCAGGCAATTGCTCGGGTGGTTTAAAAATATATAATTTATAAGAAAAATAGCTAAAATGCAAGTAGTTTAAGCTTTTTAAATGATAAAAAGATTAAAATACGACTTCTTTTTAAGTGTTCCGGATTAGCTCAGCGGTAGTAGGTGACTGTTAATCACTTGGTCGCTGGTTCGAACCCAGCATCCGGAGCCATTTATATTCAAAAATCCTTTTAAAACCCCTGATTTTTAACGATGTTCAAGAACTTTAAGCTCTTATTTTTGTATTTTTCCCTTTAGTTTTATTTAATATTTTAAAAGTACTTTCTATTTCGCTCTAATGTACTTTTTATGCATATTGTTTTTGACTTTTAAAAGCTTAGCTACAAAGCAGTTTCTTCTTTCTTGTATATCGTTATGATCATTTTAAAATTACCGCAATTTAAATAGCCTAGACAAATAAAATTAGGTTGTAAATATACTGCAACTGTTTTGGATATAAAGATATCTGCGCTTTTTAAAGATAAATCTTTTTATATGTAAAAATGATTATAATTGATAACATTATTTGTGTGAAAGGAGTTGCTGTGAATAGCCATGATAAATCAACTTTAAGCGCATCATCTGAAATTGATGAAAACGCTCAGCTATTGATAAGTGATATTTTGGATGGCAAAACATCAATATTGCAGTGGATAGAGCAAAAATATACAAGACGGCAAATTAAGTATAGAAAAACAATATGATATGCCAGATAAAAATGACTATTATTTATCTAAGAGTGAGCTAAGAGAATTAAAAATGGTTCCAGGAGCGTTAGAAACTATAGGAAGTGGTTGGAATAGCGATGAAGGCAGGGAAGTGGCTGCTAAAAATCATTGTTATGATTAGAGATATTCACGCAATCGTCTAAAGAAAATATAGATGACCGTGTGCTAGAAGTTAGTTTACAGGGCAAATTTATAAATTTTACTAACACAAAGCGCTTGCGTATATGGCTATGATTGTGTGTGAGGAGATGATTTCAAAAGACGATGAGCTGTATTCAACTGCACTAAGAGTCGGTATGTTTTTATGAAAAAGAGCTGTGCATAAAGAACCTATCAAATTGGCATATGTACTACATGGTATTATGGGTCTGAACAGATAGACTATTTGCTATTTACTCTTGGATTGGCAGATGATTTTTCTATATATACTACATGTTCATTTGAAATGAAACAAAACGATAGTGTATTTCAAAATGGCAAAAACTAACTGACGGATATGGTGGATTGAATTACTTAAAGGGTCTGTGATGCTACCAATGACGAGATAAAAACTTGGATGATCTATCATGGCTATAAATGTAGTTTGGGTTGTGGACTTACTGCTTTATATTTGTGCAAAGTAGAGGAGATTGTTATCTCACATAAAAAGGGTGGAATGATGATCTATATGATTGTGCAGGTGATATTATATGCGGGTTGATAGATGATCATAAAAATAAGATCTTTGAGTATGTGGACGCAAAGAAGTGAGTGGAGCTTTTTATAAAAGAGTCTTTAAAGCAAAAATATGAATATAGATAAATTTGAGTAAGCTCTGTGATATATATTTTATAAGAGACTATTGGGAAAGAAATTGGATGGAGTAAAGAGACAAAAGGCGAGTTGATTGATGCACTTCAAATATCGCTTACAATAAAATTATGACTGGGAAGGACTGGTAAAGAAAAATATATCCAACTACAAAGCAAGAAATATAGCAAAAAGCTTTTTAAATATAGATATTTGGAACGATTTATTTAACTACGACAATGCAAAAATGATACTTTCTCGGATTGGTATTCGCTGGCTCAAACGGATAATATTGATGAGTTTAGAATGGTTTGCACGCTTGCAGAAAAAGTATTGGATCTTGAAAGCATATCTCACCGGCATTGCTGATGAGCTAGGTTTTAACGGAATTTCTGGAAAACATAACGATCTATCTATTATTTTGCAAAAATGAGAGATTTAATCAAATTATTAGCGTAAAACTAGTGCAAATCCGGTTTAAAACTGTCCTGTAACTAGCACTAGAAACATGGCATTGAGTGCTGTTTTGTCGTCTAGTGATATTCCGCATGAAATTATCCAAAACAATAACCCGAAACAAAAGATATGGAGCCAAATAAGGATTCTTTTGAGTATTTATAATATGATTTTTGAATATTGAAAATGAAAAATTCTAGTGACAAGGCATACTAAAAGCCTGTAATATATTAAAAAGATAACAATATGCGTGTCAAATAAAAGACCAAGTTACTTTAGAAGATTAACTTATTGATGAGCAGTAAAAACTACTAAACGCTTTAAATGATTTGAAAATAATACTTTTAAAAATTATTGTATTAAAAGTGGTGGGTTCACCACCTACCAGTAATAATAGAATATTCTGTAATAGAGCTTTTAAGAAGGGTATTATCGTTAATATCCGTAAAAATATCTATTGATGTTGCGCTGTAAATTTGCAAATTTAGGAAAATAAATACTACCTTTTTAAATAAAAAGGGTTGTGAGAGCTAAGATTAACTCCCTGAGCTATATTTACATTGCAAAAGATGTTGAGCGAAGAGTACGAAAACAAGACGCCTAAATTTCATCCCTGAAAGAAATCATACGCTTTATCGACAGCGAGGGGGCAATATAAAGCTGTGGCGGTTTTTCGTGGTGCTGGTAAGACCACCTTGCTAAATAGGTATATCTTAAGTCGCCTATATTTTGCTGCTGAGCCTTTTATCATGATAGTTTCAACAAATGAAGATAAAGGGCAACAGCATTTTGGAGGCGATAAAGGTAGCGCATCGATAAAGCGGCTGCAAGAAAGGATGTCTCGCATAACTCGTGGCAAAGCTTGGAATAAAGGCTTTGCATCGAGGTTATGATAAATCAAGGGATGAAAAGATAAAGTAGCAAAAACATAGAGAAAAAATGCTATGTGGTTTCACTCTCAACTGGGCAAGATCCACGTGGTATGAATATATCGATAACATGCGTCCAACATTGCCCATCATAGATGATTTGGAGAGTAAAGGTCGGCGGAGTATCCTATAGATTCAAACCTCAAACCATAAAAGCTTCGCAGCTGGTTTTATGCTGACTTGCTGCCAGCCTGCGCATCAACACGCGGCAGGGCTGTGATCCTTGGCACAATGCTTAAAGAAGATAGCATTTTAAATAATATCGTAAATAATACCGAAGAGATGGACGCTAAACAAAGGTGGATCTATATCAAAATCCCGATCATTAGAAACGGTGTAAGCTCGTGGCCGTCGCTGATTGAGAAAATCAAAAAAGATACAAAGCACCTTAGTCTCAAAGGGGATGGCGAATGGTACTATCAAAATATATATGCGCAGCAATCGATCCGCAAAGCTATATTTAAGCGTGAATATTTTAGGTATTTTAAGGGAGTGGAGTATAGAGCGGACGAGCCATTTACCACTGTAACCGTAACTGATGGCGTGAGCCAAGCAAGAGTTAAAGATAAGAAGAGCAGGCAAAATAGAGCTAGAAAATGGTGGTGGCTAAGGAGTATCCAAGTACACTGTGGCTGATATCTCAAGCGGCAAGGGTAGGGATCAAAACCGCTTATGTAACATTTGCGATCGATAGGCAAAATAAACTTTATCATTGATATCACAAGTGTGGATGTTTTTACGCCATTGAGCTGACTTAAAGATAATCAATTGTCTCTTTACCTTTGATCGAGCGTATCAGCATGAAAGGCTGGCAGCCAAAATGATTTTCTACACTATAGATACTATCCAAAAAGCTAACGGGCGTAAATTGCCAATTGATCCAGCTTAGTCATGGTGGCAACTCAAAGAACAAACGTATCTCAAATCTTGCAGGCCATACTACCGCACAAAGGCAAATTGTCATAATGCAAATTTAAACGCTTACAGATGAGCTGGAGCGCAACTTTGGGGTTTGATCCTGAGACTGAAAGCAAAGGTGATGATATCATGGATGCGGCTGCGTATATCTTACAGCCAATATATCGCTGGGCGATTTTTGATGAGAGTTATGATGAGGTATGATGAATATGCAGAGGGGAAGAGAGCTGGGTGTGAAATAAATAAAAGAGTCTAATTAAAATAAGTTATGCGCGTTTTTTAGGAAAGCTATAAATTAGACTACACGTAAAAACGAATTAGTCTGAATGAGGACTTCGCGGTGAGGCGAGCATTTAGTGATCTTGAGCAACATAAAAATAGATTTTAGAGTGTGAGCGGGCATTTCGTGCCAGTATGATGGTGAGAGATAACCGCACCTCAAGACAGAAAAACTCTGGGGAGAAGCCGTTCTAAACTATATCCCCTAATAAAACTACCATTTTATCATTCATGCGATTTTTGAAACAAGCTGTAATTGATCGCTGCCCAATAGAATCACACGTGTTGAAGCGTAAGAAGCGACAATGATCTAATCTTACAAAACGCACTTACTGCTGTGCTAAAAATAGATGGAAGAAAAGAGCACCGAGTTGGCTAAACAAAGCTGTCAGCAGGCGCACTTTATCTACCTCTTGGCATAGTAGAAATTGTTCGCCGATGACAAAGAGCGATATCGCCACACGTTTATACCAATCACCGATCTGGCGTTTGATAAGCATGCAAGTGATATCAACGACATAGAATAATGTCCTGCTACAAATGGCGTCAATCAGTTCGCCAAGTCGAAGAAAAATCAAACTAGAATTTTATAAAAGCAAAAGATAAAGATCGCATCTTGAGGCTCAAAATCAAATTGGAGCAGGAGGGTGCAAATGAAAGATATCTATAAAAAGATATAAATGGCCGTCAAATGTGGAGTTAAGAGCTTTGCTAATGATTTTTAGTTAGAGAGACTGAATTTTCCACTTTTTGCCATTTCACTTTGGTTACTGCATAAGATGCGTGCCTATAGCATCGATGAAGTTGCGTGAGAGCGAAAACGCAGTATATAGCTCATGCACGTGTAGAGGTGGTAAAAAGAGATACAAAAGAATACAACATCAAGCGTAATCAAAGATAGATATCCGCTGAAAATCAAATAGATCCATCTTTTATCGTAGATAGACAAAAGGCGGTGTCTAAGCGTGTGATGGCGGAAAAAAAGTTATTAGAGTGAGAGGCAATGGTACTAGGCAAGCGATTTGATAATGCACTTCGATTACCTCAACATACCAACTAAGCGAAGAGATCGCTATGCTTAGTAAAAGTATGAGATAGCAACTGGTGTAAATAGCGTAATGACCGGGCAAACTGGACCAGAAGTGATCGCCGTGCGATGGGAGCTTTATCAAACTGTAAATGCTAGCTCAATGAGGATAGAAAGTATGATGCAAACCTTGCTTGAACTATATGCTATCAAGCTATGCACGGCTTTTGTGGAGCTACTTTACCGCTTTGTTAGCGATGAGTTTATAAAGACAAGCTGAAGATGAGGTGTGATAAAGCGATCGGCACTGTAGCAGATGAAAGCAAATCGTTTGGACTTTTTTGATGTCTCGGATTGCGGCACGACGATAGCAAATATGGGGTGAAGATAGGTCAGTTAAATGGCTTGCCCGGCGTGCTTGCGCGAAATCAAAATAAGCTCACCACCGTCTGGGCGGAATAATCAAGAGGTGCTAACACAATCCTTGGTGAAAATGCACCAATGAAACCAGATCGATCAAAGCAATGCCGCAGATGATGGCTATGCAGGCCGCACAGAACAAGCAGGACAAGCTGCTTTGCAAGAACAAAGCAGAACAAGCACAGATGCAAGCGCGCCTAGTAAGAGGATATGGAATGGCGGCTTTGGCAAATGGTGTGCCAGGCGTCGCGTCGTCTCCACATCACACTATGCGTCGTTACCATTCGCGTAACCAAAGTTTGTATGTTTTTAGGACGTGGATAAATAAAATAATCAGGAGTAAGAGCAAATGGCATATAAGGACAAATACGAGGGTTCTTGGTGTTATCGTCGCTTTTGGCAACAAATGGGCTTAGCATCTATAAAGGTGAAGATGAGGGGGCAAATCGGTAGCGAAGTATCCAGCGATGTCGTGGTTAGATCTAAAAATGAGTGGCTTTACCGCCATAAGCGACTATAAGCGGTAAAGAGTGGGAGAGTATGCCACAAATGAGGGCGGCGGGGCTGAGATGAAAAAGAGCTCATCTAGCACAAGATCTGCTTATACACAATAGCTAAAACTACAAATGAGTGTGAGGCGCTTGAGGCTGAGATTACCCCAGACGTGAGGCAGAATCAAGACACTTTAAAGAGGAGTGTGCAAGCTTGCAAGGCAGCAAGCGTGTAGCTAGGGTGACTAGCACTAACTCAAGAAATTTCACAACCCAGGTAGAAAATAAAAAGTTAAAGGAGGCATCAAAAGGCTGAGAAAATAGAGCTGAGAGCATCGAAGCAAATGAGCCAAAAGTTCACGTGGGGTAATGATAATGGATTTAAGTGAGATCTATATTAAGATTTAGAGGGCTGGCGGCTGCAGGAAGAGACACAGACGCAAGAGGCACCAAACTAGCAAAAGATAGTCAAAAGCCTCAAGTTAGCGAGCAAAAAGCACTTGACTGTGCCAAATGATAAAGGATGTAAAGCTTAAAGAGGGTATTCTGATTTAAACAGATACAACAAACTACGCAACTATCACAGATGCAATGATTTTAGAAACTATCCAGGACTTTGATATACAAGATCACAGATAAGATCTTAGAGATCGATGAGGAAAAACGGTGCGGGTGATGCTTACTTAATCGAGTGGGTATTTGAAGCGTCTATTTAAAATACTTTCATGGAAGGCGGCGAGCCGCGATGATGATCGTTGACATAGCAAGAGGAACTGGTGGAGGTGGCTGGGCACAAAGGCTCGTAGCAAGATAAACAAGGGCGAAGCTAGCGACAGCGAAAGACAAACCTTGTATGCAAGTTATTTTAAGGGTAAGTGAAGATGGCTGTAAAAAACTGAGAAGCGTAACTACTGAAGGGGCACTTTGGTAGCAAGGGCGTGATGCTTGAAAATACGATAAAACAAATGGGATGGCAATCAACGCCTTTTTATAGTGCGATAAACACAGCCTGCACCTACTGATAGAAACACCAACGCGTCGCAGTTGGTCCACAAGTGGTTTTATGATGAGTTGCCCTGATGGTGACATGGCTAATGCACATGCAGAGGGGGCAGGTAAAAGCACACTGCTAAATATTTTGGTGGCAGTGCGTAAGCAATCACTGAATAATTACCCCAAAAATACATATGGCGTTCTGGATCACAGAACCAGCTAAAGATGTAGCTGGCAGAGGCATCTTAGCTAATCAAGGCGAGATAGCATCGGTTGAACAAAAAAGTCTATAGAGAAAATTTTGCTATCTGGTCAGAGCTGCGGTGCAAAAGAGTAAATAGTGGATACTTCTCGACTGTTGGTAAATGTGGTGGCAAGAGCTTTTCTACAGCAAACAACACAATCAATGCAAATGAGTGCTGATCTAACTATGCGAGATGATAAGAGATCTCTGCTAAAGATGGGCTGGAGTGGGCAGAGACACTTATCAATTCTTAATGGTAAATGATAAACAAAATGATGAGCTGCTTGATATCTTGAACATGAATAAAGCAATTCTTCACACTAAAATACCTTGAAGGGATCTGCTTGCCATTTAAGACAGATTACAGCGATGTAAGGTTATGCTAAATCCATTCTTAGAGCAAAATGAAATCATCGCGTTTAGGTCTGATGATATCTTTAAAAGTGAATTGGCGTCCGATGACAACTGAGAGGCTTCAACTAGCAATACGATGCTATCGAAAAAGAGATCGTGGCAGATTACTCTTCATATGCACTCCGGTAGCCTTTGCGTAGCTTAAGGTAAGGTTTAAGATGAACTATGAGGCGTTTTTGCAGCGTTTAAAGGTGGCAACTAGGGAGATAAAGATCTAACTTTGAAAAACTAAAATCTTTGGTAGAAAGAGACGGCGGCAGATACTTATCGCGTGCAGTAACGCCTCTTGAGATGATAGAGATAGATCATAGAGGTACGATGTACATATCACATAGACAAAAGACGTTTGTGAGGAAATTTAACCCGCCAAAGCAAAGTGATGGGGTTGATTTTCTTGACGAGAAACACTTATAAAGGCGCTTGTTACGGCGTAGCTAAGAAAAGAGCACACGCTGAGTTTTATACCGAGCCACACATAGAATTTTATCTGCAAAGCAGGGTGAATATAAGGCTAAACAACTTTGATAAGAAGGGCTTGTGATCTAACGCAGGCGCAGGTAAAGGGCTGGCTAAAGCCATACGAGACCGTTATGCCCTTGATCCTTACTACTCATGGGATGAGTACATAAAGACTTGATTACTACATGGCAAATGTCGTCTATGACAGAAAGTATTAACAGAGCATCCGGAGAAGGTACCGTAAAAGTAGCGAGCTTGGATATAAATTCATATATCCAGTTTATCGCTTATCAAAGTGGCGAGCATACCAAACAGAAGATTTGAAAGTGCTCGATAGGCCAATGAGCAAAGAATTTTGGGAGAGTCGAAAAATGGCTGATAAAGGCCCACTCAAATTGGCAAGGAAAGGTACAGGGATAGGTAAAAGGCTTGAAAAGATAGAGCCTGATGAGCTAAGAGATAAAGGCTAGCAGAAAGGGTAATGAAACTTAATGCTAGTAAGCATCATTTGATGAGAGTAAGGATGATTTTGATAGTAAATATAATAAGGTGGCTCAAAATATCAACGACCTTTGATACTTTAAAGGCTCAAATGAAGGGTGTTAAAAGTGGAATGATAAACGATAGCACAGAGGCTTTGATTTCTACATTTCATCTAAAAAAAATGGTGGATCTTTTAAATGAAGCAAAAGGGTAATAGATGAAATTAGCACTATACATAAAAATGGCATAACCCTTGGAACTCTACATTAGAGTATCCTGCTTGGTGCCATTAGCCGTTTTAAACGGTAAGCATCGGGCAAAAAACACAAAATACAAATAAAAAAGCCTAGTGAAATAAAGAAATATGGCATGTTATAGCTAACAAAAGGTGGTGCGAGCAGACTTTTTTAAATAAAGACCCAATGACAAAGATCAGTGCATACAATAAAACCAAGAGTGATGAGAAAGTACACCGAAAAAATAGCCTACGAGAACTTGCCACTAGTAAGAAAGCAGGCATTACAAACTCAAAATGTCATAACCGCCAAACAAGACGCGGCAGTAACCGAAAATAAGCGGGTGATTTGGTAGAAACAAATAAGGGCACGGGGCGTGGAATCAAACTTAGCAAGATATGACCAACGTCAAAACGAAGCGTGATCTATACCAATACGACTGGCGAAGTTAATAATGATACTGGTGGTGAGCAGCAATCATCATCGTCCCAAACATGCGAGCTAGAAATAAATGGAACAAAAGTTTTAAAAAACGTCTCTTGGGCATTTGATGGTTGCATTATAAGCGTAATAATACCAGCAAACACTACGTATAGAATCATATATAGAACTATCCGCCACTTGAATGGTGGGAATTGAAATTAAAAAGGTAATGATGAAAGTATTTAAAAGCGCAAGCGGCGAAATATCTGCTTACGAGGACAGCGTGAGCGAGGAGCTACTAAAACAAAAAATAAAACTGGGCGGCATAACTCACTCAAAAAAGAGCTTGAGGAGCTAAATAAACGATACGAGCCTAGCCCCGAGGGCTACAACTAAAGAAATCAACGAAGCAATCAAAGAAGCCGAGGACGACATCCGCCGAGCGATACTCATCAGCAACGACGCCGTAATGCCCCGAACTCCGCAAAGAATATAAGAAACTACTAGCCGAGAAACAAGCCCTAGAAGAGCGAAAATGAAAAGAAAACTAAACGCTGCGAGATATACAGCTCAAAACTAGACAAAACAAAGAGACATCAACTTGGAGCAGCTGCTTGACAAGCCCAAAGTATCAAAGAGGGAAAAGAAAATGGAGAGCTGACGAAAAAACAAAAGCTGCAAATTACTTAAAAACAGCAGCATCAGGCTTCCCATCGAAATGCTACACTTTATCGTAGTGCCTATCGCTCTGCTAGCCTGCGATGAGAAAGTGAGAATTGCTAAATGGGCGGCGTGGTTTGACGAAACAACCACGGCATAAATGGAACGACGGCTGGAAAAACGAGCATTTCCCAGACATGAGAACAGACCTACTTTACCAAAGGCTTTGTTGCTCTATCATAATAGGATAGGAAACTTTAGTGCAGAAATATCTCGACGTCAAGAACAGAAGATAGATGCAAGCAGTGTAGAAAGCATAGGCGATATTCGCTGAAAACAAAGGAGCAAAAGCACCCGATTGCCTAGTGACTTGCAGGCTTAAAGAGATGGACACCGAGCGCTGGCTACTACCGCGAGATCAGATATAGCAAATCAAAAATGGTACTGCCGCATCTATCTGGGCTGGAAGCTTATGGATATATGTGGGATGAATGAAAGAGAACAAAAAGCACATATCTTTGAAGCGGACTGATAAAAGGTGCTTAAAGGTGTGTGGTGCGTAAATACGTTTAAAATGGTTAAATAGCGAAGCCATCCATAAAAGGCCAATTGGTCATAGTTACCGTCTATTGACTGTATTTATAAATTTTATCAAAACAAAGGGAGACCTTATAATGCAAAAGTACATAGAATAAAAAGAGAGATCAAATCGATGCCAATGAGTCGTGGCTTGCTAGCCAAACGAACGTTCTTGCTACTGACTGGGTGCTAATAGGGTAGATGCAATTGCAAAATAAGCTTTTGGTTGATCGTAATTGGTGGGTTAATGGGTGTAATGCTAGGACTTGGAGCTGGTATAGTCAAAGGCGGCATTAAAGCTAAGACTGAACTAAAGGAAGCACAAAACGAGCTAGCGATAAAGGAAACCCAATTAGTACAGTGTCAAAGCAAATCTCAGGCGTGTAACATAAAGATCGAGTTACAAAATGCTAAGTGAAACTTGAAATAAAAAAACCTGATGTAAAGACACAAAAGAAAAAGCTAGGAACCATTGATGGTATCAAACCACTGGTTACGCAAAGCTGTGAAGAGAAGCTGGAGCGTTGTGAAAGAGGATTTTGATGACTGGCACGTTAAGATCACGCTTTCTTGTCGCTATATTTCAGAGCTGTGCAGTGAGCCGCAAATCATTAAACAAACGGAATATCAAGAGGTATATATCGCGGTAACTTGCATTGACAAAATGCCACAAAACCCGAGCAGGGAGATAAAGAGCGATCGAGACAATCAAAAAAAAGATATGAAGTATTTCTGGCAGCCTGCGAAGATCTTCTAAGGCAATGTGTGTGGGCTGGAAATGTGCGCAATCTAGTGCATCGGTAGCAAAATTGGGAGAAAAAATAGGTGAGGATTAAGCTACCAAAACAAGAGCAAAAATTAGGCGATGTTTGGTGCTGTTACTTGGTGGTTGTTTATGGTAGTGTTTGGTGTCGCCCTGTACCGCCTTCCACGGCAATATTTTTACAATGAAATGAAGCTCCTGACTTTGGCCATCCTCAAGGGTGTAGTAAATGTTCTAGTGGAGCCCGGCAAAGATAATTAGTATCTTAGAGCATAGTCATTGGAATTGCACTATTTGTTTATATATTAATCATAGGTTGCGCAGGCTCTATCACCGCTTTTATAAAAATGGTGGTGGAGGCATAAAATTACCTCGACAGACGTGGGACGGCTGCTTTAGTGCATATATAGTTTATGGGATAAGCTTACTTTTTGCCAGGACGAACACGTGGTTTTGCAATTTAATAGTGTGGGTGTGGATGGGAAGTGAGGGCACTGATATTCGTTACAGGGCTTTGTATCAAGCAAGGCCGGAAGGAGATACGATAGCTGCATGACGACTACGGCGGAGAGTACAAGCACGAGTTTAGCGATGACAAACGGTGAGGACGTATCATAGGGCATGCAAGCACAGCGCACCCGGATGCACCGTATGGAGTAAGGTTATGGGTTATACCACCGCTTCAGTAGAGGCTTTAATATCAGTAAAAGGTGAGCATAAAGGCGAGTATTTTTTTGATGAAAATACAACACGTCAAAGCAATGTGTTAAAACAGCAAAAAGATTAACACAAAGGAGCGAATATGGCAGATTTTAACAACGCTTTCAAATTTTAATGAGTTTAGAGTTTAGTCGCCCTGAAAAAGCTTTACACAAAATCCTACCGAGCGTGAGTGGACATTTATGGGGATATATCAAAGTATCATTCAAGCTGGAAGGTTGGAATGAGATACTTGCTGCGTTAACTTATGGTGGTAATACCGAAAAAATGTATCGTGCATCAAGAATCTTGCATTTAAGAATAAGTTGATTAAGATACTTAAAAAGCTTTTTACTATCATTTTTAAATGCACATTTTAATTACTATTTTATACAATACATTCCATAACATTTGAGTTTTTGCAATGTTTTTCAATTAAATTGAAAACCCTGCCACAATTAAGCATTTAGGTCTAGTATGTATAGCACTTTGCCACCAGTTTTATCAGAATTGATTACAAATTATGATGCAGATGCCACAAGTCAAAGATTTAATTGACAAAACACTAGAGAAAAACAACCAAAATCTTTGACAATGGTTGTATGGTATGAGCTATGGATAAAGGTTAAATAACAATTTTTGCAAATTGGTGAAATCATGGAAAACCGATAATGAAAAAGTAACTCAAAATATAAAAAGAAAATTACTGGCAAAAGGTATAGGCAAACTCTATGTTTGGTATTTGCAAAGGGTGGAAGTAGAAAGTTGCAAGACAGCAAAATAAACAGCTTTGTTATTAGTATGATGATGAATTAATGAGCAGAGTGCTGATGAGTTATTGGAGTTGCCATAAAAAGAGATAATGTAGAAACAAAGAGAATAATTTATACAAAGATAATATTAAGACAGCTTACTAGAAAACATCAATTCCAATATTCAATCTATAAACTCCATAATATCTAGACTAAATTGTTGATGATAATTTTATATATAAAATCATTGGACAAGATCAAGAAGAAGTTTTGGATGCTGACGCAAGAAAAAAATTGTTATTAAAAGATATGCAATTTGAATGGAATATTCAAATGATTTAAAAACTTTAAAAAATAGATCAAAATACAATAGATTTTATAAGAGAAAGAATATAAATGGTAATATAATAACAACAAATAACACACTTGGTGATGACACAAAAGGTGTTGCATTATACGCAAGAGCAAGTTAGCAAATAATGAGGATTTTACAATGTTAAGTAAGTAATTCCATGCTTTTTCATATATGGTGGTGATATTAATGTGGATTATCTAGACGATAGTATTGAGAGATAACAATATCTACTGCTAGAAAATTCTCTTATTTGGGAAAATGATGATTTGGCGGAATTGCGAGAGGTATTATCTAGAAATAATAAAAGATTGGTGTTGATTGGAAGAAAAGACGAGAAACAAAAGAAACCACACTTGAGAAATACATCAAATTGATACTGCTTGGTGAAAGAAAATTAATAGTCAAGAAGATAAAAGATTTTGGTAAAATTACAGATATTGTGATATCATCAGATTTGGAAGAGGTAGAATCAAAAAGCTTATTTAGATATGTAAAGGTGCTTTTAGTTGATATTTCAGAAATATGCAAGTGAAATAAATTGAAATGAAAATACTGATAATACATCATTAAACTAATGCAAAGATTTGGCAGGTGTTGAGCAAAGAATATTATAGATTGGCAATAGGTAGAATAAGGACAGTAAACTTGATTTAAAAGAAATGATAAAAGCAGACACCAATGAAGTTGGAAAAGTGGATTCTATGCACATAACTTCTTAAATCAATTTCCATGGATACTAGAGCCTAGGCTTTCTAGCTTTGAAGATGAACAGCGATGAACAAATTTTAATAAATCATTTTTGTGACTCAATTACTAGAAAATATTCAAGACCGTAGACTTGATTTCTTGTATAAAGGTTTGATGATACTTTGTATGTTTTTGGGAAATAAAAGAAGCCAAAAATTATAGGAATAGAAGAATTAAAGCAATTGCAAGAATATTATGAATTTATAAAAGCCAACACTTAAATGAAAAATAATTCAGATAGAAGCAAATATAGAAAAGTTAAAGCATATATAATAGGACTACGAGTATAATGGTAAGGACAAAACTAGAAACGCTTGAGCGATATGCTTTTATGAGTTATGAGGATATGTTGGGTCACACGAACAATATCATAGGGACTTTATTAGAACTTACGACACATAATTTAACTAGTAGTAAATACTTCTAATCGAGAGAGTTAATATTTTCTCCAACAGCTGAGTAAATTAACTGGAACGGCATTACCTATTTGCCTCAGCTATTTGGTAGTCTGTTCCTACATATAATCTTTTGGGAAAAGATTGAATTAATGCACCCTCTCTTGCCAAAAGACAAAAGCCCTGTCTGTGCTCGGGTGTCCAAATCTACCACTGTAATACCGATTACTTTTGTTGTTGCATGTTGGCAGACCCGGTTTACTCCACGATAACCTTCCGTAGTTGTCTTTAAAAATATTCTTTTTATATGGCTTTTTGCTTTAAAGAATTATGCCACCCAACTCTTGTTCCACCATTGTGCCCTTAGTAGCTTGTATTCTTTAAATTAGTATCATTTAACCTTATAAAGATCTGTGTAAATAATCTATTACTGATGTTTCGGGGTTATTGGTTCTAGATTATATATAACATCTTTTGAAAGGTAATTTCTTTTGTATTTTTAAAAAGATAGTTTATTATTTTTAGTCTCGTTGCTATTAAAAAGTCTTTTTCTGTTTTTGTGCCCACACCATAATCTTTAGCATTTAAAGATTTACATATTCATGTTTTATAATTATTAGTTAAAAGCATATTATTACATTCTGAAAAATATTCATTTTTCTCCGTTATCCCACTTACATTTTCCATTAAAACAAAGTGAGGTTTAACTCCTTTTATGATTCTAGCAAAACTCATCTAATAAAGTTTTTCATGATCGCCAATCTAGTATTTAGTACTATATGGCTGACAAGGAGCGCAACCAGTTATCATTGTATATTCATAAAATATGTTCTTTAAAAATTGTTTGATCTCTTTTGGCTTTTATATCAATAATACTTTTTGTTTTATAAAAAGTGCATTTGTATTTCTTTGATACGTATCCTTACATGTTTTATCATAATCAACTCCAGCAAAAACATCAATACCAGCTAACTGCAAAGCCTTTTGTCATACCTCCAGCCACCACATCAATCGCTTTTATTCTTTTTAACATTATAATAACCTTTTTAAAAGACAAGCAATAATTATACCACCTTACCCCCTCAAATTCAATCTCTATTTCCGTAATTATCCGTACTTAATCTATGGCTTACGCTTTTGATACTAAATTCGTTTGCTTCTAGCCCCGCTATACCGCTCAATCCCAAAGCTTTTTCCACCCGCTGAGTTATATTTGCTCCGGGCAAAGAGCATCTGCCGTTTATGCCGCCTCTTTTGTAGCTCGTTTAGCTTTGCTTCGCCTTGCCTCAAAAGCCTCGTTATCTGATTTTGGTTGGGCTATTTGCATCTTGTAGGTTTGCTCGCCACAGACCGCACATACTCTTTTGTTTTACCCGCTTCTATGTCTTGCCACTCTACTATGACGGCACCGTAGGGAATTCTATTTGCCCTCCGTGATCTCCAAGGGTAAAGCTCAGCCACTTACGAGTAAATTTGGGTAAACTCTCGTTTTTGAAAGGCGTATTTGAAGTTTGCGTTTCGTCCTTTGGCGTCTTTGGAGGCTATGACGATAGTAGCGTACCACCATGATAAAGCCGTAATCAAAGCACAACCCATACAGAAATCTAGGTCCCCCGCGTCGTTTTGCAAGACGGATGCGATGTTTTGATCCTGCCGGACGTTTTACGGCAGGCTTTATTTTCGCCGTATCTCGCTATTTCAAATACGGTGGTATTCTCCCAGCTTCTGCGCTTTTGATTTTTGAGGACTTGCAGGTTTTACGGCGAGTGGCTCTAACTTCGGTGGTTTTGGTGATAATCCTTGCTAGCCGTTTGCACGCTAAACGAGCCGGCAAAGATGAATCGTCCCCATACCCGAGCCAAAGCTTTTAGCTATCGCCGAATACGGGCTGGCGTATATACCACTAACCGTAAAAAGCTTATCTCGTCGCTTTTGCCTTCCTTGTCGTCAGTGACTGCAGTGAGATTTGCCTGATAACGTCCGTAATATCTTTTGCCGTTTGCTTCGAGTTTTAGAGTCGGGTGTTTTTACCATAATTTTGGCCTGTTCTTTGGTTTTTCTCTTTGATTTCGGGCATACCTTGTCGCCCGCTTTAAGCGTGGTAACTAGTTTTGGTTGAGAGACAATACTTGCTCGAAAAATCTTAAATGTTTTGTAATGCGCGTAAACGATAGTATCGAGCGCCTATCTCCGTCTTTTGCTATATAAATTTTTATCCATCGTAATCCCTTTTTAGCTCCAAACTAAAAGCTCTGCGTAAAAATGCTCCGTTTGGGGATGTAAATACGGCTTGTTTTTCGCTGATTTTAATAACCGCGAACCTGCCGAAATATTTGCCGTTTCCATTGGTTAGCGCATAGCTTTGCCTGCCTGCTCAGCTCATAAATAGCCTTTTTAACGCCGTCTGTTTGTCGCCGTTATAGGGCATGGTCTGCCCCTCTATGTTCACGGTTTGGTTTCTACATTGCCCGCAAATAAAACGCGATTTTGGATACGGTCCTGCACGAGCTTATGCCAAACTCGGTTTCCAGCGATATGCCGCCTACTTGCTTCCAGTTCATTAAAAGCCTCCTAGATTTAAGACCATATCCTACCTGCTCTCTTATTTCCGTATTGGCGCTATTAAATTCATCTCTTTTAAGCGCCTCTTTGACGCCCTCTTGTTATTTGAGCTTTAAAAGCTTTCAAAATCAGATTTGCCGTTATTTGAATTAAGTATCGCCGTTAAAGAACTTATATTTACGCTTCCGTTTAGCCCCACAGCCTTGGCTTGATAGGTCGCGGGGCTTGGTTGCCCTGAATAAGACCTCTTTGGCTTTTATCGGCGCGCTTTTGAGTTCCTCGTCGTTAAACCACGAAAAAGGGTTATACCAGTTACTCTCTTTGCCGTCTCCTATACCAAGAGCGTCTTTCCGTCCAATCAGTAGCCGCTCCCAAGGCGTCTCCGATAGAGCTAACGGTATCTACGAGCCCACTGAGTCTACTCCTTATCCAATCAAAAAGCCTCCAAAGATAGATCTCCACCACTCTACTACCGAATCGAATATAGAGCTATGATAGCTTCCAATAGGGCTACGCTCTCCCAGATATTTCAAAAAGGCTTTTACTTTTGTCCCAGTTTTCGATAATCCATGCCGCGCCGCTCCTAAAGCTACTACCAGGGCTCCGATACCCGTAGAGATTGAGGCTAGGCGCATTATTTTCTCATGCCGGCTCGCAGCCGCAGGGGACGCGCCTCTTACCGCCGCCATGGTCGCCGCCCACGCTTTTGCCAGCGGCGTTTGCTATCAGGTAGCCCGCGGCAGCAGCTTTCATGCGAGCAACGGTAATCAAATATGCAGCGTTTTAGCTTTTAGGGTAGATAGGTATTTGCGAGTTTAAATATCTCTTTTGGGAGGCTAAACGCCGTGCCCGAGTATCTTGGCTTGTTGCCAAACTATACCTAAAACTCAAGCTAGGAATTTTAACGACGGAGCCAAGGTCACGAAAGCCAAAGACCGCCCGCTAGACCGAACACGAACTTAGATATTTCAGGGCGTTCTTTTATAAACCAAGATATCACCGCTCGCGATAGAGTTAACGCCGAGGTTAGAAGTTTTAGCGTCGGCAAAAACGCTTCGCCTATAGATGAGCCTATGTTTCTCAGGCTTGCGCTAATCTTTCGAGGCTCGATTTGGTAGTGTTTAGCTTGACTTGTAGCTCTTTTGCATGCTTCCTGCGGCTTCGTCCGAAAAAGCCATCTTCATATTGGCTTTAAAGGCATCCATATTCGTAATCAAGCCTGCGATTTCCGTCGCTGTACCTCCGCCCATCAGATCGCCAGCAGCCCCGCCTGGAAGCTCTTTAGGTGCGGCGGCGATACGATCTAAAAACAGCGTCACGGCTCCAGCGGCATCTTTGCCGATAGCCGTTTTAAACATCCCGCGTCAAAGGCCTCATAGTAGTTCTAGCGCTTCGTGAAAATTTCTTGCCCTGATTGTCCACGTTGGACAGTCTGGTATAAAGAAAAGGGTAGCGACGTACCCGACGACCGACGGGGCCTTGCCGGTACTTAGCATGCTTGCCGCGATCGCACTGGCGGCTTTTTCGTTTAGACCTAGCAGATTTGCGTTGCCCGCCGTTAAAGAGGTGGCGGTAGAGTATATCGGCTGCGCCGGCGTTGGTAACTTTGTTGTCGAGCACCATTACGACATCGAAAAACTCTTTTAGGCCGTCCACCTTGTCTGGCTTAGACCCACCTTCATATTGTTTGCGGCCGTAGCCCGCTTCGTCGGCGCTCACTCTCAAATGCCGTAGAGCCCGTGGCTAGCAAGCGCGTATATTTCACTAGCTCTTCACCTGCTAAATTAATCTTTCCTCCGCCCGCGGCGATACTCGATCATTGAAAAACTTTTCTCCGAGTTCGTTTGATAGCGTCTTCATCTCGTGCTTGGAGTTTTAGTCAGGTTCTCTTCGCTATCGTCTACGTATTTTTGACGTTCGCAAAAAGCGGCCTCGTCGTCTATGGCTGAGTTTACGGGCAACGCGAAGCGGCGCACCGGCTAGTCTTGACTGCCAATTACTAAGCTCGCCGCCGATTTTTGAGATATTAGAGTCGATACGCAAGCTTCAAATCTTTTATTTTTAGATATTTTCGTTTAGCATGGTAACGTTTTTGCCCGCCTTTTCAAGGCTTGAAGATAAGGCATTGAGTTTTGAAACGTTGCCGCTAAGCGCGCTAAACCCCGCCGTTTTAAGGCCGATAAAAATACCTATTTTGAGTACTATCCATTTTTGCCCTTTTTCTTGACTTTTAAATTTTCGCTAGATACAATAAACGCATGGAAACAAACATCGACTCTCAAAAACCGACTTCGTAGAACTAGGGCGTAAACCTAGGGATTATCATCGGGCCTCTTTGTGGGCGTTTTTGATATAAATCCTTTCGGTGTCGCGATCGCTTGCGCTCTAGCCGGCGGCGCGATGAGACGGCATAAAGGCTAATAGCGCTCTTTGCCTTTTGTGAATTTCTATCGCTATTTTTAAAAATCCTCGTATTCGTCTGCGTAAAACTCCATAATTTCATTAAACGAAAAATGAAGCGCGTGTCCTATTATCGCCACGCCCTCGCGAGTGTGGCCTACGCTAAAAACCCGCTACCGCGCTAAGGATAAGCGAGCAGTCTTTAGCCTCTAGCTCCTCAAGCTCGGCTTCGCTCATGCAAGTAAGGTTGCTGGCTAGCCTAAAGGTCAAATCGGCCTCAGTGCTTCTGCCTGCGCTCATAGCAAAAGCGAAGATCTTTTGCCTTTTGGATGTCTGATTTAACTTCGTTGCCGTCTGATAACGTAACGACGGTGATTTGATGCCGTCTTGTTCGATGATTTCGTTTTTCTTGCCTCATTTTTACTCCTTTGGCTTGGATTTAGGGGCCTTTAAAAGCCGTTTAATCTATCGGCGCAGCTCTCGTCGCCGATAGAAAATATTTATTATTCGCCCAAATTGAGCGCACTTGCGCCAAATAATCCACACTGCCTATAAGGCATATCATGTTTTCTACGTCTAGTAACGCCACGGGGACTTTGCCTATATTTATATCTAAAAAATGCACGGCTAGCTTGACGCTCACCTCCATCTCTTTTCCGCTTTTCAAAGCTTCCTCGGTTCTATCTCGGTGATATCCCCGGTAACCGCCATGAAAATGGCTCGGGGAGCGCCTTTGCCAGATTGGAAAGATGCTAGCCTTGAATAAAAAGGATCATTATTCCAAGTGTTGAGTCCATAACTCCAAGTATGTGTTCCTATCGAGCACGCTTAGCTTTAAACTCCATTTCCACCCGGCTTTATCGTCCCGCTTGCGAAATTGCCGCCGAGCGCGCCTTTTGGCTTCGATTATCTCTTGTTCGATTTTGGGTATCGTAAGAGATTTGACGACTCTAAATATCCTTGACCGTTTATAAAAACGCTTGCTTCCTGTATGACCTGAGGAATTTGTCTTTTACCATACTCCTTATTTGTTTAGCTCGTTCATAAGCGTTTCGCCGTATGTTATCTACGTAGATAAAATCAGCCGTTAGCTGTTTTACGATAGAGGTGTTTTGCATTCTGACGTCTCAGGTGTAATTGTGCCGTCCGTGATATTGGCCAGCGTATTTTTCTCGCTCCAGCTAAGCTCATATCCAAGAAGTACTTTTGCTCCAACCAGCTGACGAAGGAGCTCGCTAACTGATCTTTTGGCGTGATAGAGCTGATCTGCTTTTTGTCTATCGCAAACAGCACCCCTTTTTGGCAAGCCTCGTGAAATACGGTCAAATACTCTAACGCGCGCTAGATCTTTCCATATAGTATCTTGATCGCTAGTCTCTCCGCCCCAAGCTCTAAAACCGCTTTCTCTGATGACGGTGAGATTTTTAGCCGCCCCTTCAGTTCGTCCGCGGTGCAGGGTTTCGCCCTAGCTCGAAATCTACGTCTATTTGCGTGCGAAACTCCTATCATAACCCTATTTGAGTAGCTATCTGAGTATCCAAATCCGGCTTGCGCCGTCCGTATGAGCTATCATTCCGGCTATTCTCGCGCTTTGCCCTCATAGACATAAGCGTTCGTTTCATCGTCCCAAACCTTGACGTTAGGATACGCCGCAACGAGCCTTCTAGTGCCGAAGTCCCCCATCTTTACTATCGCTGCGGCCGCGTCCTGGGCTTTTTAAATCTACGATGCCGGTTGCTTTTAGTCCGGTGGCTACTTTTTTCTATCTCGCCCTTAATCGCATCTTCGTGGCTAAATCCCGGCGCTATGATTAAATTAGGGTTATATCCGAAGCGAGATTTTACTTTGGTTAGCTCCGCTACGGCGTTTTTGCACTCGGTTATCTCGTCGTTCGTATCGCTATCATCGTCTTTTGTAAATACGCTTAATATTATTTGCGTATTTACCGCCTGATCTTCGATGCCCTTTAATGCCCTATAAATCGAGCCTTTTTAAAAGTTTGGCTCGCATCCTTTTAGCTTTGTATTTTGCCTCTAATCGCTTCAAGTGCCTTTGCTGTTGTCATATACAAAAATGTAGGCCATTTTCTAGCACCTCTTCATACCCTGCTATACCAATAGGTGTAGTACTTTCTACCGCTATTGGTCTTGCCGCCCTCAGCTGATACGGTTACGTTTACTCCGGAATTGCTTACTCATATTTTTTCTCCTTTAATTAGTCTTTGGCATGCGCTATGTGCCATCGCTCGTATCGCAGTGCGATATAATTGCTCATTTGCTTCCCATACGGTCGCAACTGCCCAGACGCTACCGCTGCAGAACGACTTGCGGACGCACATCAAGCAGTTGATGTGCTGCTTTGCCACGCGCACTCCCCAAATTCTGCTGCCATTTTTATTCTCCTTTTTGATTTACTTTTAAATGGGTTTATACACCACACCGTTTTTAAATATTTCTTGTCATCTTTCTGGATGAGCTCTTTCAGGTAAGGCATTTGCCCTGCTATATCCATAAGCTTCCATCCGACATAAATACGACAATAAAAGCCACTTAAAAAGCCTTTGTATCGGACTACTTTATAAAGTCCAAAACGAGTGCGACCATTTTTAAGCTTGCAAGTAACTTTACAAAACCACTCTCTTTGCCACCATTACTGGCAATATGGGATCACCTATAGTTTCTATGCTATATGGATTTACTTCATCTACTTTGACGCCTGAAAATTTTCACTTGAAAGTGTCCTATCTTATTGCGTAAGAGCCAAAGAAGCCTTGCTTTGATATGTTCTATTCTTTGGCTCTGGATAATGGCTTTCTCTCAGCCAGCTATCGCCGTTTATTGCTGCACATTTACCATCGTAATAGTCGTTTGCATCTTCAAACCATCTAAATATCTTTGGTAGATGTTCATCATCCTGGCAAAAGATTAGTGCGACTGGCATGACTACAAATGAGAGGGATCTCAAGTAAAAGCTCTATTAAAATGATCGTTATAAGCTGCAATATCTCTTTACTCTTTAGCATCATTTATCCCTTTTCAACTTCTCGCTTGAGCTAAGCCCAGCTCCGAGCGGAAGTGCAAGCACTCCTGCGCCCACCTAAAGCTATGTTTGCTACTCGCAAACTAAGTTCAATGTTTCTCTTTTTCATCTTTTGACTTCTTTTGTTGGTTTATCTTTTTCTTTGTTTCACTCTGTTTTGTATTCTGGGCACTTAGGACACTCGCTCCAAGTGCAAGCGCCGTCTTTATCTAGCTTTGATGCGCCATTCGCACCTTTTTTATTTTTGCTCTCATTTTTATCCTTTTCATTTGGTCTAGTTTTAACAATATCCGTAAATTCATCACCGCTTAAATACCAAAACGGCTTTTTGCCGTCTTCGTACTGAAACCTGCTAAAGTCATCAGGATGTGTCGCCAGATGAGCAAAAACCCTGATAATGTTAGTCATATTGCTATTATCCCAGCCCTCGCATTTTTCTAGCACGTAGAAAAATCACGATAGACGCAAAGTAGCACACCCAAGATTAGCGATAAAACGCAGATTAAAAATAGCCTCATTTTTGCCTCCTATAAATGATCTGTCGGCGCTATCTGTTATCGGCTCGCTTTGTTGTGTTCTCGCTTGTTATATTTAGCCTTTCACGCCTGCGATTAGCTCACTTATACTCCGCCCTTAAGTTTTCAAGCACGGCGTTGTTACCGATAATCAAAGCGTGGTTTATATAGTTTTTACACTCGGCGATCTCGGCTTCAAGCTCGGCTGGTTGCTCGGCGCGCTCATCGGTCTCACCAGTCAAAAATCTCATTTAGCTCAGCCTCATCTATCAGCTCTAGCCCCTTTTGTCTCGGTTGCTCGTTATCCTCATACGCGTATTTCGTTATTATTATTTTTATAGTATTTCATTTTACTCCCTTATCTTAGTTCCTGCCATTCCAAAGGTGCATAGTTCTTGTATGCGACCCTATACGTAGCTCCTGCTGGGATCAGCGCTTATAATCACATCCGTCAGTGGTGCCGTAAGAGACGTTTTTAAAAACTCTTTTTGCCGTTTTATCTCTAGCTCGCATGTTTGAGACGATGATGATTGCTGCTCGCTCACCAGTATCATTGTGCCCTGCCAGTCGTATTGGTATAGATCACTCCCCGTTTTGACGTTGGCCTTTCATATCTTGCCAAGTTTGATCTATACCCTATACCTTGTTTATGTCCGATGGATCGCTTACAGCTTTTTCGGGTTACTGCTACGTCCTCTTGCTTGGCAGTTATTGAGTTTTTGAGTTTTGTTATGCCTGCTTTTGTTTCGGTAGCAAGTGGTGGCAAGTCATCTTTTGGAGCAAATTTTTGTCGCTCTCTTTTTAGTGTATGCGTCGATTATCGTCGGTCTTCTTTAAAAATTGATTTTCGCTCCACTTTCTTGTGGCGAGCACTACGTTGTTATCGACTTTAAAATGATACTCTCGTTTGCATTTTTGCTGTTGTCAGCCTAAAGCTAAGTGTGATATCTTTGCTTGACCCCTCATTCAAAAAGTGGCTTATGGGTATCTGCTACGCCTTGCCACTGCAAAGAGCGAGCCATCATCGCAGTATATGCCGGCCGTTTTGATGTAAAATCCGCCAACATCAGGTGGTATTATCGCATCAACATCAAGGATATTGCTGTCACTCTGTTTATTGTTATTGCATTTATTGCACCCTCTAGCATTCGTTTGGTGTAGTTGTTATGCTTTTCACTTAGCTCGCCATCGTAATCGCTGATATATCACCTCTTTAGTGTGATCTTGTTCCATTGCTAGCTGTTTTTAAAAAGCTTATTGATGCCGTTTGCAGTTAGAAAGTGTATATTGTTTCATTGCTTTTCCTTTTAATGTACTACCTAAAAATTGAGCATTTAAATTGATCTGGTATGCTTATGATCTCGTTTACCTGAGTAGTAGCGCCAATTTGAAAAGCTTGCTCTTTGGCTTATATTTGAGACTGCGTAGGATCTACACTTATGTTCTCACCGCTAAGCATGCTAAGAGTAAGCCTTTAATTTATACTATGCTATCGCTTTATGCTTGCTCCATCACATACGCTACGCACGTTTTTGTAGGTGTTTATGATCTCATCAGATCTCTTTAGCGTCTGTGGGCTTACTCCATTTTTGCTTGCATCAAGCTCTAGTTTGAAGTGATAAGGTAGTCCTGCATAATCAAACCACTCTTTCACCTTGGCATCTGCATAAAAGTGCGTTTAATGCCTTATTTAGACTATAAAAAGTGCTGCTGGTAGTAATGTATCTCAAAAGTGCTGTTTTATGAGCTCTCTGCTTCATTCTCGTTTAATCCATCAATATCTACATCAAAAGCTAGCTGCAGTACTGGCAGTAAATTTTTGAGCTTTACTTGCAAGAGTATTTATGACACCAATGTCTAAATCCTCAAACCTTACACCAAAAAGCTCATCAAATTCTTATCAAATTTTACTTTTTGTGTTAGGCAGCAAGCTCATAACTCGGCCTTTTTGTAGCTTATCTCATAAGCTAAATTACGAAAGTCTTTTACGCTTATCTTTTTATCATTAGCGGTTCTTTAAGACTTACTCTATAAACGCCGTTTTGATGTGAATTTTATAGATGTAGCTAAATTAGATCTTCTCCAAGGCTAGAGCTGAGTTGTGCAGAGCTGAGATACTCTTAGCAATTTCGTCTTGAAAGAGCATATCTGTTAGCTCAAGGGTAGCTACTACCTTTTATGTCTATTTTTGTGGCATTGCTGCACTTAGGTTGTCGGTTAACGGACGCACTTTTTCAACACTTGGGAAGTCCTCACGTCTTTCGCGTCTCTTCGCTCATGCTCAGTAGTTTTTAGATAAACGGTACCACCCAGCACCGCCATTTCAGCACATTCACCCAGCACCTTTGCATTTGCGCTTAGCGTCTGATAGGTATATGCTTTAGCTGCTGCTCTGCAGTTGAGAAACGCTCTAGGCTTAAGACTGCACGTTCTCTTAACCCATCGTCGCTCTCAAGCTCGGCTCCGCCTTCAGATTCGCTCAGCTGCTTTGCTAAAGCACGAAAGGCAGCGGCGTTTGGAATATATTCGCATTTTTCTTTTGCTAGTTTTTGTAAACTCATCCAGACGATCGTCCCGACGGCCTTTTAATTCGTTTGCCCTTATTATCGTCTCGCTTTTTAAGGTCGCTTGCTTTGCCGTTTTCGCTGTGCGTAAAAGAATTAGGCCTTTTGTGACTAAGTTATCGTTTGGCCTAGGTATCGATGAGGCTAATTCGGCCTGAGCCGTCGGCCTTTTCTCTTTTGAGGCGCTCTGCCGGTATCGCTGCGATATTATCAAGATCGTCCGCTTGAAAAAGGTAGCAGCATAGCTTTTACGCTACTATTTTATCCTGCGCGCTTTAAAAGCAGCTCGCGGTATGCCAGCGCCTCAAGCAGGGCCGAGTAATTGTCGCTTTCAAGCAATGAAATTCGTCATCGTTTAAATGCGTTTTAAAGACGCCTTTTGACACTTTTAAGGGTCCCTCGTCGTAGTTAAGCTCTTCGATCACGCCCGGTAGGGGCGACTCTTTAAAAGCTCATAGCTCTATCCCTATCTCGTCGCCGCTTGTGAGAGCGATCTTAGAAATTTAGCCTATGGTCTTTTAGGCTTATTAGTTTTACTTCGTCTATCTTCACTCGTTTTTCCCATCTTTCTACGGCCTCTATGACGTAGCAGGCGAAGATCGGCCCTAAACTCGTCGTCTACCTTGCGGTCTATTAGCTCGAACAAGCGACTGCCGTATCCCGGCAACATAACCCGCGAGCCAAGGGGCGTGAGTAGGATGTCTTTTTATGCTTTCTTTTTATATCCGCTAGATACTTTGCCATTAGTCCCTCGCTCAGTCCGTTGTTGGTATGGTTGGTTAAATCGCCTCTGCCGTCTCTCGCTGCCGCCGAAACTTGCGTTACCGCTAGCGGCGATCGAGCCTCTTATATTCACGTTTCCGTTTATCTCAAAACTTCGCTTGCGCCGCCATCGCCGGCCGTATTTATAGCGCCCTTGCGAACGTGTCGCCTAGTAGCTTTGATATTTGGGCTTTTTACGACGGTGTCGTTTGCCGTTACGGCTACGTTTTTAGCGTTCAACTTACGTTTTCGCAGGTTATATTTATCTGCTTCGGTGCCGCATCAAAGAGTAGAGCTAGCCGTATCGTCAGCTCATGCTTACGCCGTCTTCAAAGCTTACGCGCACCTTTTTATCCGTCGACCTCTTTATGTGCGCTTTGGTAGAGTCCGCGAGTATGACGCCGCTGTTTAGGCTGCCTCTCACCGGCAAGACGAGCACCGTTCGCCCGCTCTGATAGGGAGAGAAGCTCACGGCAAAGGAGTTTGAAAAGCTTGCAGCACGGGCAAAAATCGGTAACCATGGAGCCTACGGCTACCTCTTGCCTTTGTAGCCGCGAACCTCGCTAATCGTTGCGACTTCTATAAAATATTTCCCTACTCATCGCCGATATGCTCGCCAATTTATTATTTTTGATAGGTCGCCCTTTTGTCTCACGTTTTGTTTTATCTCTTTTACGTCGTCGTGACTCGTTGCGTTTTTGGCGGTTTGCGCCGTTTTCGGTACGCAGCGTTTCTACCAGTTCTCTAGTAGCGGCCGTGTTGTTATTTATAGCTTCGTTGCTTCACGGAAATATCCACCCGAAATGCGGCGTTTTTGTTTGCGGCTTTTGTTTTAGTAGCCAAAAGATCACCACGAAGACGATAAAAGTCGAAAATTACCATAAAGACCAAAAACTCATTCGTCCCCCAAGCTCCGGCGGAGTTTATAAGTCCCGTAGTTTCTTTAATCTCGTCGCTAGATTGAGGCTATTTTCCATTTTATTCCTTTATCCCCAGGCATTGTTTCAGTCGCAATCGCGGTAATAGATCATCTTTGTCTTATGCGTCTCAAATTTTGCTGTCGTCTTTTTGGCCTTTTACGGGCATCTTTGCGTTACATCTTACGGCCACGTATTTGTCTTGATAAACTATGTGCGGCTCGCTCGCTTGAGGTTTTGGCCGCGCAGCCGCAAAGATCAAAGCAAACACGCAAAAAGTGAAAACCTAATCACGAAACATCTCCTTATATGCAGCCAGCTCGCTTTCGCAACTTTTATCTTTGACGTAGATTTTTCTTTATTCTTCGACCTCTTTTTGACGGAGTATCGTCGATCCTTACCGCAGCAGCTTTTATAGCTTCGTTTTGTGAAATAAGAGCTGTATCGCAGGCGTTTAGATTGTTTTTGACTGTAGGTAGTCCTTTTAAAAGTTGCTCATTTTTCTCTTTTTACGTTTTAAGATCTTTAAGCAAGACGGAATTTATGCTTTGGAGTTTGATTTTCCAAAAACAAATTTACCTAAGTAAAACCTCAAAAAGCGCGGCTAGGCAAAACCTACGATAGGAAGCTTAGTTATTAAATAGCCCATTTAAACGCCCTTGTTTATGATTTCTACGGTTAGCGGCTTATTCTTGGCTCGCTCCATAAATGCTTCAAGTGTCTTTTTGCTATCGTAAATCCTCTTTCATCCGCTTTCGCACCTATCAAAACGCAACCTAGCGTATCTTTGGTAGTTCCCTGCGTGAATGAGTATACGGCGGCTTTTGCTTACCTTTTCGTTAAAAGCGTCGCTAAAAACTCGTCCGAAGCGCGGGCTATACTCCACGCCGTCTCGTATACTCCTTGCGGCACGCGTAGATCTCGCCCCGGCGTTACACAGTCTTCGCCCGCGGGTTCAAGGGTGTAGCCTGAAAGTAGCGGCTTTTTCGTCCACTTCACAGTTCAAACTTTCCTATCGTACCGTCACTTATATTTTTAAAGCGCGTTATCGTTAACTTCACAATAAGTCTCCTAGTACTTTTTGCTCTGTTTGGAGTTTGTTTTGCCCAAAGAGAATTCATACCGCTTTGATAGGCGGCTTCGTATTCGCCCATTCTTATATAGTGCATCGTGGTTACGAAATTTCTTCACCTTTGAAACGCCTAACTGATAGGCCATTTCTATCACTACTTCTTGGACGTTTTGCGGTTTTCCCTTTAACCAATCAAACGTCGCGAATACTGCGGCGGTTAGGTTTTTCAAGCTTGAGCTCTAGAAATTTTATCAGCCGTCTTTGCTCATGGGTTCGTATTTGCCGCTGTTTAGCGCTAGCTCGTCGGCCGTAAGCGCGGCGAGCAAAAAGCCGTAGCCGATAGTCGGTCTCTCCCAAGTTATCCTCTGTACTTATGGTCTTCAAAGCCCCTCATTTTCTTTTGATTTTTCCATTAAGGTCATGGCATCCTCAAACTTTGCCGCAATATTACGCCATGCCCGCCTCAGAAATCTATCACGATTTTTGTCAAAAACTTTTGTCAAAGTTTCTAGAATAGATTCTCGGCGCGAAACATTTCATACTGCGCCAAAAATACACCAAAAGGCGGTAAATGCTGGAAGATTGAAAAAGAACTTATAAACACGATTAAAGAAGTGACCGAACCAAAAAGCTCGGTAATTAAGAGCATATTTGGGCGAGTTTTAATCACAAAAGAAGAGATGGAGTTATTGATAAAGGCGGCGAGAGCTTCGTATTCGTAGAGTTCGTGGATGAAAAATACGAAAATAGTAGAACGAGCCGCGACGTATAATATCCCATATACTAGCCTGCACTTCAAAACAAAAATCAAAACTACCGACAAGCCAATACCGTTAAAGCCTACGCTCTATGCGAGGCAATAGATAAAAAGCTAAGAAACTCAATTTATGTAACGAGTTTAGGATAGAGCCCCAGCGCTAAGGCGTCGCTAAACGATATTACCGGCTGCGGCTACGTCTACGTGCTCACCAGGCAGATACAGAACACAATTTTTAGAAAAGGACGAAATTCTTATGCTCATAACTAAAGACTTAATCGCGCTAAAGGACGATAAAGAAGGAGTTTTTAAGCAGATATGCTCCCGCTGTAACCGGCGTTTGGCAAGGGCAGCCGGAGGAACGTTTAGTATAGACGTCGCCGATATCGAAAAGATGAAACCAATTTCGACAAACGCAGCCTAGATAGTAGTGATCGACTACGAGCACCAAACTTTAAGCAGGAGATAGTCGCCTGCGGGCTGGATAAAAGAGCTTTTTATAAAAGACAGCGCGCTTTTACGGGCGCGTAAGTTGACGACCAAGGCAGCGAGATTTATCAAGAACGGCGAATATAAATATCTTGGCCCGGCTTTACGACTTTTATGGGGTAGACGAAAAACCGGAGCTTGGCAGGGCTGCACGTTGCACTCGGCGGCGCTAACTAATAAGCCGTTTCTTGACGAGCTGGGGCAGTAAGAGCAAATAGAAAATTTTACAAAGGAGACAAACATGGATGATGCGAAAAATCCAAAAGCGAGCCGCAGGCTCAGACTGCTAGCACAAAACGGCACGAACTATGAGGCCATGAGACAGTTGAGCTTAAAAATCAGCTTGACGCCTCTAAACAAGAGGTCGCTGCGCTAAAAGAGACAACTCGGCTAAAGCGCGGTAGACAGCTATTATCGCAAATAAGCGCAAGAGCCAAAAAGCCGTGGGCACTAAGCTACGCAAAGCCGATTTAAACGGTTTTAATGCAGTTTTTAAAAGGCGTTTGTGCCGCCGCAACACGAGCATACCGAGTAACGATATGTTTGCCAATAAAAACCAATCCCAAAAGCGATATAGATGTAGTTAAATTGCATTAGGAGGAGAATAAGATGTCAAACGAACAAAAGAAGCCAAAGACCATCGGAGATGTAGTCGTAAACAAAGGTGCTCGGCGTTAACGCCAAAGTAGAGACTACAAAGACCTTAGAGTGCGGAGCCGTGCTGTTTAGTATTAACGGTGGCGAGAGTTTTGCGCCACAACTAGCGCGACAATCAAACCGCTACTATCTCAACGCTTCAGTGGTATTTGGTGTACTTTGCGACAACGTAGAAACCACAAAAGAAGCGGACGTGCCGGGTGCTTGGCGAGGTAATACTGAAGGCATGCTGCTGCGGGCTAAAACCGCACTATTCAAACAAAATTATAGTGAGATAAGGATATAAAATGGATGAACTTTTTAAAAATTTACGGTCGAGGCGATGACTGAGATCATAATTCAGACTAAGGTCGATCGTAATTCTATAACGGATACGTTTTTCAAAAATGGACTCCGACGCTTTCCAATACCCATAACATTATCATCGAAAAAGGCGCGGCATAATCGCTGAAAGCGTTATGCGAAAACGGAGACACTTGCGACAAAATCCCGACCAAACTATCATCTCGTACCGCTTCCTCGCTTCCGCAGTATGATCTGCTCCCGGCTAGCGAGATGAATTTGCCTAAGAACGCTCAATACTCAAAGCGAGCAGCTTAAATCATTGTCTGCGGCTATCGGCACTAGCTAGCCAAAAAGTAATATCACCAATACGGTAGAGTATATGGCTATAGGCGTCTATTTTCGGTAAGGTAATGGACGGCAAAGCGAAAGGGTGCTGTCTGAGCTTAGCGCAAATAGAAAAGAAATAACTATCACTGAATGCGACTAAGTTATTGGATTTGCTAAGCGATATCGAGGCCGCCCTCAAAAAGAGGTGTTAGGTGTTGCAAATGCCGTACTATCGCGCTAGTAAATCAGGAGAGCTTTTGGCGAGCTGCTTAAACCAGCCCAAGCCCAGGAACTTCTAAAGCTAGAATCCTGCGGAGTCATTGACAGTAACTGCGTTTTAACCCTCTAAACTTTTCGGCAAGACCTTATGCCTTACGATGCCTCGTACAAAAACACAAAAGGCAAAGATACGAGCTACATGAGCGGCAAAAAGGCGTAGTAGTGCCTTTGATGGACGATATCTTTGAGATAGTTTTATACGAGAGCAAACCATACGTCTGCCATCGGAAAGGCTCCGACTACCCTTCTGCTGCGGCTCCAGAGGTGCTTGACAAAGGTATGGGCTGGGGCATTAGTAGCGAAAGCAGACCGCTTCCGATCTGCAATAGGCTTGACGCGATCATCGAGTTAAAAATGTAATGAATCAATTTTAAAAGGGCTTCACGCCCCTTTTAAATCAAAACGACAAAACTACTGAGGAAAAATATTTTAAACGTTTTAACGCGCTTTTAACGCTCGCTAAAAGCTAATAACGAATACGGTCAAAAAGGTTTAAAAATATTTGGAGACAAAATAATGGTTTTAACAAACGAGGATCTACTAAAAGAAGTTTCATCCTAGAGAGTTGCAAGAGCTCAGCGACTTTCGAAGGAAGCGGCGCTGTTAATCAAGGCGTGGCATGACGATAGCGTAAATGATGCCTTGGCTTATATCTCTTCTTTTATCAAGCTTCCGCAGAAACCCTACGCCACTACTAAAAGACATCGGCGTAATTTGACTATTATCGAGCTCAAAAAGCGCAATAACTTTCCCAAAGAGGCGTTGAATGAGCAGATAGAAAAAGATGGATACCCTACTTTTGAAGATGGCTAACAAAAAGCCTGAGCCAAATAGAAGACGATAGTGCGCCCAGGCTCGGCATAAGAGCATTTAGGCACAGCGAGATGGACTCTAAAGGATTTAAATGGCTGAAAACAAAAACCACAGGTCGCGGAGCCGACCACGTCTTTAGTGCGGGGTCCAGCCGATGCTGGTCGTAGTGACGGGCTTCGCTCGTCTGCGAAGTCGCCCAATATCAAAGAGCATAGCAAAAGAGCTATATTTAAAAAGGCTTCAGCCTTGAGCGCATAGCTGAGATTTTAAACAAGACCGTAAAACCACAAAAACTACAAATCTCAAAACGGCGACTGGGACGAACTAAAAAGCCGCAAGCCATCTAAATAAAAGCGGCGAAGATAAGCAAAACATCTATCAAAACTTTATCGAAGAGATGCGCCTGGCGGTCAAAGATATAAGAGAGAGCGAACCGCCGGCGGGTAAAAGGCCGAGGCGCTTTCAAAGATAGGCGATAGCTTCGTGAAAAATGACCAAAGCTGCAAGCTACGAAAAATCCGGCGGCGTACCGCTCAAGCATCGCTAAAAAGGTCATTATGCGTCGGTAGTCGATAATGAAGACGACGAGAACAAAAGAGTGTATCAAAAACTCGTAGAGCTCATCGAGAGCGAAAAATATCGATAAAGCTATCGAAGAGCCTCGACGTTTAGGAAGAATACGCGTCAAAAGACGAACCGGATAGCTTTTTAGAGGATAGCCGCGAGCTATGGGGCAAGCGGGCGTCGTGGAACCAGAACTCAGCAAGCTCACGCGCAAAGACTTTTTATGACTCGGGCCGGAGGATCTTAGCGGCGAGCTAAAAGAGCAGATACATCTAAATAGTCCTCTATCCCACAAAGATAGGGCTGCAAGAGTAAAACGCGCCGAGCACGATTTTATGTTTTGCAAGGACTTATTTCCTACACTATTTTAGCAGTAGCAGTTCTTGCAGCGCTTCACGAAGATCTAGCGCAGATTTTTGAAAGCTATGACGCAAAACACAAGCGGAGACAATATGCCCGCGCTGCACCGCGCAGGTCATGCAAAGACCACGTACTGCCACAGCTTCTTCCGCTTTGGTGTATTTGTTTTAGCAAGAAGCGATTCATAGTCGAAATTTCAGATGCTGTGGAGCTCGTTGAGGGTGTATTGAAGCCATCAAAGCCGAGCTTGAGGATAACGCACTGTAAAATGGACTTCCCGCACGTTTGCGCGCGCAAGCAAAATTGGAAGATAGGCGAGTTCGTATCCAAAAACGGAGTCAAGCTTTAAGGCTTTGGCTCTGTAAAAGACTGCGCGGCGTAGTAATTCGGCGTTTATCGCCCCGATCTAGTAGTCCTAGACGACCTGGAAAACGACACCAATGTGCGCAGCAAGAGCAACGCGACAAGCCAGAGGAGGGCTAGACGAAGCGGTTTTAATGGGTAGCGTAGACGGTAGCCTCGACGCGCTTTATATCGGCACCGTACTTCACGCAGATAGCGTTTTTAGCTAGGAAGCTCAAGCTTTCACACTTTGAATGCCAGCACCAAAGCATCATAAATTACCCAAAGCGTATGGATTTATGGGAGAGATGGAGCGAGCTTTTTACAAAAACGTCTCCAAAAGAGGCTAGCGAAACGTTTTTATTTAAAAACAAAGCCCTTATGGACGACGGGCGCGGGTGCTTTGGGATGATGCGCTACCGATTTTAAAACTCATGCAAAAAGCGCGCTTGAAACTTGAAATCTTTTAACAAAGAGCAGCAAAACGATCCAAGAAGCGAAACGCAAGTATCACCAAAGAGAGTATGTATTTTTACCGCGAGCTTCGAGGTGCGATTACTGTCGTGATGTATATCGACCCCGCAGGCGAAAAAGAAAAGAGCGATTATACGGCTACACGGTGCTAGGAGGCAAGGCAGAAGCCAAGATCTACGTAGCAGAAAGCATAGTAGAGGTCATGAAGACTAAAAAGACCATCAAAGAGATCATTAGGCTTAATCAGCTCTATAAATGCCGCGTTTGCGCGATGAGAGTAACGGCATGGACAGGAGTTTTTAGAGGCTGGATCAGAGAAAGGCCTTCGAGATAGGCGCAAAACTACCTTTAAAAAGGCGTGAATAATACCGCAAGCAAAGGGCAAAGAATAGAGGAGCTTGAAGCGCCTATAGAAGACGGCGAAAATACTCTTTCATCAAAGCCAAAGCCTGCTTATCGAGCAGCGACCGAGTATCCTGAAGCCAGCATGACGACGCACCCGACAGCTTAGCGGGTGCATACGACTCTAACGAAACTAAAAAGAAAGTAAAAAGGCGCATAGATGAACAAGAAAAGACTGGAATTTTAAATACATTAAACCGAACAGAAACGATAGAATTCAGACACCTATCGTAAAGCGCAAGAGCGCCGTTATTGCCCAAAACGGTACCCCTTATAGATCGTTGATAAATACGGGAGTTTCCGCGCGTAGGCGACGACGATATGGATAGTGATACTCAGCCGATCTTACCGTTACGCAGTGCGACGTGAGCTGCAAGTCAGTGACTGAGAGAGATCCAAATCGTTTGCGACGATGAAAAATTAGGACGACCGTAAAAAGATTTTTAACCCCGACGTCGTCAGCCAATTTTAGAGACCCATCTTTACGGGTTAAACGTATTCGAGGTCAACTATAAGAAAAAAGAAGGTCTTGCATACCCAAGACAGGCAGCGCGATTTTTAGGCAGTTTAATTTAACGACGCGGGCGAGTTGCACATTTAATGCAAAGCGGGAAGTGAGCGAAGCATTCCGCCTTTAAAAGTTATATATCGCATTAAAACAGAGCGAATTTTAGAAAAGTATACGGAGACGTACTACTAAAAAGCTGTATTTTCCGTCAAGATGAAAAACGCCAGCTTGAAGTTTTGGTTTAGGGTTTTAGAAAAATCTTGGCTCGCCCTCGGCGATAGCAAAAACCAGCTACGAGCCCGACGAAATGGCTGCGGAAGTGCAAGCTATGCTTAGCGGCGATAGCGCGGTCATAGACACGGACGAGGAGATCACGCTGGTGCAGCCTACCTCAAATGTAGATTTTACGAGGCTTCCCGCATATCTCGACAATCAAATCAGCAAGGCTATTTTGGGCGCAATTTAACCAGCGACGTAAAGAAGGCAGCTGCGCTGCGGCAAAGACACATAATGAAATCAGAGAGGATTTGGCCGCAAACGATGCCAGTACTTAATCTTCGTGATGAACAAGGCTATAAGTTTTTAAGGAAATCAACGGCTATAACGGCGAGTTTTACGCAAAACTATTCGACGAAGACGCTCCTAATACCGAGCGCGCCGCAAGAGACAAGACGCTATACGATATGGGCTTGCTCTCGACCAAAAATATATAACCTCGACTTACAATATCGAGATCGACGAAAATGCCTCGGGCGCAAGAGTAATTTACAAAAGCTAATAAAGGACTGCAAAAAGCTTTAAAAGGCTCTTTTAAAGGCTTTTAGATAGATTTGATAAAGCCACCGACGAGATGGATATAGAAGACGGCGAGATAGAAGCGGCCTTAAACAAGTTAATCGCAAGCAGTGAGACTTACGAAGAGGCTTTTTGATAAGTTTTTACGAACTTTACGATCTACCATTTGAAAAGCTTGAGCCCTGATGTTTGAAAGCCGTGCCAATGCGCAGATGCTGGGATATCTAGATGAATGTAGTTTTTCTGATGAGCCTACGGCGGTTTATGAATATTTAAAAGAGCAAAAAGCCCCAAGCGCACTTTTGATTATGATGAGATCGTGCACGATGCGCATGAGAAAAGGCTTTTACCGTCGCAAAGATGATGACTGGATCTTCTTAAAGATACGCAGGCTCTGCTCGCCAAGGCTTTTTAAAGAGGGCGTTGGGTTTGACGAGTGGAGGGACGGGCGTAAAGCCCATGCTTGCAAAGAAAGGCTGGCTAGGAAATATCAAGGTAAAAGACCCAAAAACCGGTGAAGAAAAAGAATGCATGCAGGCACAGGGCGGCTAAGGACTATATTTAACACCAATATGAGAACGGGTCTATGCCAAGGCTAGGTATGAAAGTCAGATGGAAAGCCCATGCGAATACTTCCGCTATACTGCAGTGCTTGATAGCAGAACAAGAGAAGCTCATAGAAAGCTTCACGGCAAGACCTGCCCAAGACGGATAAATGCGGATACCAACCATCCGCCAAATGGCTGGGGGTGTCGCTGCAAGGGTGCAGGTGCTTACAGAGGTTGAGTGTATAGCCAGAGTGTATCGTGCCACTTGCAGATGGCTCTTCTTTACCTCTAGCCGCGAAAAAGATTTTAGATATAACCCAGGCAAAGTCGATAAGACAGATGCACTTTTAAAAGATAAGCAAAATAAGGCCTTGGACGCCATTACTTCAACTCTTGCAAAGAGTAAAGCAGACATTAGAAAACTTCGAGCACTGAAAGGGATGTTTATGTTTGGCAGCTTAGATGATATGGTAAATGCCGTAATTGGCGGTAAAATCATCAAAGATAAAATTTACCAAGTGGCTCAAGTAGGGGAACTAAAAGCCAATGTTAAAAAGCCCCAAACGCTCTTTAATATAGCACCAAAAGCACAAAGTATAGCTATTTATCAAAAACACCATATCGCATATTACAGGGATAGTAAGCCAAAAAGACAAAGAGCCAAACATGGATGAGATAGCGCTATTGTCGGCGTATCTCGATAAGGCTAGTGGCATGTGTTTTATGCATAATCAAGATAAGGTATTGCCATATTTTTATGAAAGCTTTCAGAATGATGGTATGGTAAAATTGCGCTGTTATTAGGCCTCGAGGCATACTTTTAAAGTGAATCTAAGACAGATAGTTTATAGCCACAATCAGTAAAATACCTTAAGAAAACTATAAAGTGTTTTGAGTGACAAAAAGAGATATAAAGGTTAAAATAAAAGCAGTGCGGGCATCGAACCCAAGTCATTTGCAGTCGCAAAGTGCGAGTGCCTCTCTGCCAAATCTGAGAGCATCTACTGCTTTTATTTTATATGAATAGTGAGATAAGGCCGGGCATCGAACCCAAGTCATATACAGCTTGCTTTGTCAACTGGAACCCTCGCCAAATCTGGGCCATCTCTTATCTACTCTGTAATTATACCACATTTTATGGGACAAACGCAATGATAGAAGAAGGCTTAGAAGAGCGTGTAAGCTAAGAAATCTCGCAAAAATATCGAGACCAAACCGCTAATGCAAACACTAGGCAATATCTTACAAAAACAAGATAGAAGATAGCTTTGAAAACGAGAGCAGTCCATGACAAAAATGGCAAGCCTTAAAAACCTAGCACTATCAAGCAAAACAAAGACGTGGAAAATCTCTTAATATTTTAAGATCAGATGAATGAGCAGATAGGTGGATAGTTAAAGCAGATGATAGCTACAGTATCTAATAATACGAATAAGAATGGCTTTGCTTTATGGATTAGTTCATCAATCCCGGCACCCAATAAGGCGGGACGAAGTAAAAACGTAAGAATCGCGGCTCGCCCGTTCTTGCTGGTAGATAAAAGCAGGTAAATTGCCGGACAAAACCGAAGAAATCGTAGTAGCTATAATTTTGTAAAGGATAGCCTTAAGTAGTAGTCTAGTTTCTTCTCTTTTAAACTCCAAAATTAATTATATTTTAAAGAATTTTCTTTGTCAAATAAATTAAAATATTACAAAAATTAAGGAGGACAAAATGACGCCTTTTATTAATTTGGTAACAAAGCAGGATTCTAGATTTCTAGAAAAACAAATATCATCTATGCAAGATGAAAACATTAAGAAAAGATGCTTTAGGCTTTGATGTTGATCTATGCAAAGGCTTTTATGGCTACTGAAAAGAGGTTTGGCAATCCAATAATCAAACAGAAGTAGACAACTATAAAACAAATTTGGATTATCAAAAACAAAACACAGACAACAACGTAGAAACTTCAAAAACGTTAAATCTATCCAGTTCGGTTACTTTTACCCATACTTTATACAAAAATGCGTAATGGCACTCAAGCTCATTACGCATAGTTTTTACTCAAATAAAACTAGGCTCTCTTATCTCTTTGGTTATAGCGCAAACGCTGTTATAGCTTAGGTTATGTTTTGCGGCGATCTCGCGAATGACTATTGGGCGTGGCTTGCCTCAGCTCTATGCCTTCTTCGTATTCTTTGAGTATATCGAATTCCAAACGTACCTTTGTAGCTTGGCACGTAAATATTTGCTCGCCGTATTCTTTGATGATGTCGGCTATGCTTTTTCACCCTTTAACTCGGTTGTAGAACTCGGCGAATAGATCAAAGCTATTTATCATTTGTAGTATTTGTCTCTTCATGGATTAGAGCTGCACGACGTCGGCAGCATCAGTCCTGACAGAAATTTTAAGATGCAAAGGCTCTGATTTTAACTATCCTAAAGATGAACTCTTAGAGCCACTACTGTTTTTACGTTGGCTATCTCTTCCCAGATACCAACGATAGTTTCAAGTTGTTTTTAGTGGCATATAGACTTCCTTTTAGCGGGCGTTAGATCTTCGTCGGCTACAAAAGAAGGACTGACGTTTTGTGTGCTTTTGGTTTTGCGGGTTGCTTTTGCTTTTTCGCGCAGGTCTTTTAAAATGCTGCGCCTTTATTGGGTTTATATCCCAGACTTCTAGCACGCTTCTAAGCTCTTCAACGCTAGTTGCGTCAAGCTATCTTTGCCAAATTGCGCTTGTAAATACACCTTCCTGCACTCGTCGTCCACGAAATGAAGTTGTGCTTTTAACGTTTGTATCATCTTGATATAGTACTTTTTAAGCTCGCTCGTATTCATCCTAAACCGCCACTGAAGGTATTTTCTCCTCATAGTTGTAATAGTTGTATCGGTTGTAGTCTCTGATTTACAACCATATATCACGCTCTTGCCAGCCTTGCGACTAAACCACAGCTTGCCGTCGAATTTATCGAGGCAATCCCTAGCCGTTCTATCGTCTTTTTCGTAATTCGCAGCGTTTAGCAGCTCGGTCTTGCTTTAGATCTCTGCTGGCTAGCATCTTTTGCGCTCAGAGTAGTAATCGGCCTCGTGATTCGCTCATTCTAGCTACTCCACATCAAGCTCGTTTAGTTCTAACTGAGCGTTTTTACGCAAAAACCGCTTATCTTTACTCCGGCTCTTTCTTTGGCTACTTCAAGTAAGAAATAGCCTGTTTTCCTGCTAGGGCGTTTTAACAGATGATCACATAACGTCGAGAGAATCTTTCTTATATGGTTACTGCCTTTGATAGTTTTTACCGTCTTTGTTAGAGTGGTGCAGGATGATCACGGTAGCTCCTCGCTTCGCGTGGACCCTTAAGCGCGCCAAATAGTCTATTTATACGGTTATCGTTGTTACTGTCTACGAAATCCCGCAAGCTATCCAGGATAAAAACGCAATCTTGTAAGCTTTGTTTACGGCGTTTTCTTCTAGCTTTAAAAACAAGCTCGAAACTGCAAAGCCCAAAGTGGAGCGCCGGATATAATTCATATTCTCGTAGCTTTCACAAGTAACCCATCTACGCCGCGCTGTTGAGTACGCCTACTGGGTTGTCATAGTCTATGAAAAACACCCTTTGACCCTCTTTTGCAAAGTTTTAGCCAAAAGCAAAGGCTATGAAGCTGCCAGTGCCGCCGTCAGCGTAGATCAGTGTGATTAGCTGCTTTTACCAAAAAGCCCTCATCAAAACTCGACCCTTTTCGTTGAAACTATCCTTGGTTAGGCTAGAACTTTTAAAAACTCAGGTCTCGCTCATTATAATCCTTTTTCCACAGCTCTTTTTCTAAAAATCCACGGCTTAAACCACTGCACCTAGCTAGTTTTTGATACGTTTAGTTTTTCCGTTTTAAAGCGGTAAAAACTAAGATCGTAGCTAGGAACATTATTAAGTTTAGCTTGATACGATGCTCTCTTTTTGCATGCAGATTATTAAGATGAATTTTTGTTTAGTTGTCAAACCGTCTTTCCTTAAATTAAACTCTTTAAAGAGCGTTAAAAATAGTTTAGAAACGCTTTTAAAAGGGGCTTAAAGCCCCTTTAACGCAAATTCTTAATTTTTTCTCGTCTTACAAACCTAGGCAAAAAGCCTCATTTTTGCCATCTTTTAACTTTTTATATTCACTCCAATAGATTTGAAAATCGCTCTTTATCTCGTTCATTTTCCTATCTCCAAGCTCTCTATCTTAGGTACTATCCTAAAAATTATCTTTCACTACTCTTTAAGACCAAGTTTTACTAAATCCTCGTCTTTTAGCTCCGCAAGTGCTTCCTTTGTTAGGCTTTTCTTCATATAATGCATCTTTACCTAATCCAAATGCCTTTATTGAGCTTAACAAACTTTCAAGCTTGGCTTTTTACATTAGGTATTCTTACACCTTGCTTATGCGGTATCCTATCTCCAAAGGTAAATCTTTTGAGCGTTTTTCTCGGCAATTCAGCCTTATTGTCCTCACACAAAATAGTGTGATTTGCTGCTCATCGTAGCTCGCTCTCGCCTTTCGACTTCGCTCTTTCTAGCTTCTTTTATACGGTTGCACCTGCGTTACTTCACCGTTGATTTTTCGTATACCTACGCTTACTTCGCAAAGCCTTTTTAAGGCAACATCAACATCACTAAAACTATTTATTTGCATCTTTTTACTCCTCATTACTGTACTAGCCCCTATCACTCAAACAAACCACTGAAGCTCACTAAGACTGTATTCTTTAGCCCACGCCGCCCTCTTGTGCCATGCCCTTACTCTTGTCGCTCCACTTGCACGAATGGCTGCAGTAATAGCTGCACACTCAAGTAGCTCTTCGCAGTTTTTCATTATGCGATCTCTCAAGCTCGCTATATATATCCATCCACGCAAGTACGGGCGAGATAGGCTCTAGCCGTTAGTTTCGACGATAGCGCAAGCTTGTTGCGCTATTTGCTTAGCGTAGTAGTTTCTGTCCTGATCTTTGCACTCGATACTCGCATAGGGGTGTAGAAACAAACACTAATCTCGCTGTTTTCATCTATTCTCCTTTCTGTACTAACTTTATAGGAAGCTCGCAGAGCTCCCGAAAATAAAAATTTAAGCTGCCGTATCGATTACTTTGCCGTCGGCGGTTCTTATGATATATTTGCCTCACCAGCTTAAACATACTCTTTTGAGTAGTCGGCCTTTTGACCCTTTATCATGCTTCCGCGCCTTATGCCCCGATAGTTCACCTTTACTACTTACTCTCATTTCAAATCCTTTCTTCACTCTCTTACCAGTCTAACTAGCCTCGCTGCTTGCGTTCGCTCCGCCGCACGATTTTCAAGAGGATTTATATCTATCATTTTTACCCTTACAACTATTACAAACTGTTACAACTATAAAAGCAACATCTTCGTAGCCTCTTTGACTACGTCTTCGTTTATAGGGGTCTTTGCGTATTCGCTTAGCATCTTCGCTCTTCTAGCAATTTTTCGGTCTTTCTGAATTTCCTTTAGCTAGCGCTTCTATTAGATCGATGGCATGGCTTTTTGTGTTACGCCGAAGTTTTTGCAAACGGCTTCTAGATCGTCTCTTATCTTGTCTTCGTCCACATAGGGAAAGTCCGCCTAGTATCCATTTATTTCCGACTCGAGCTTAGCTGCTCTAGCTCGTTTCCACTCTTTGAAGCTGCTGACCGGCATGAGCAGCTTGTTTGTGCCCACGAGTACCGAGTAGCGCGGCTAAAATCGCGCATCCTGCGCAAGCTTTCAAGCGCGCGGTAAGGCAAATGCTCGGCCTCGTCTGCATGATCGTCCTGCTTACCTTTTTAAGGCTTCCGCGCTGACGTATTAACTCATCTATGCTTCCCTTTATCGTTTAGTCCGAGCTCTCTAGCTAAAAATTTTAAAAAGGCTCTTTGCAGATGTGACTTCATGGTGGCTTTGATTAGAATGCTATCCGGATGCGTTCTTACGTATTCGCGCACGGCTCTTGTCTTCCCGCTGCCGGCCACCCGCTTATCATCGCCATATCTCTATCTTGTACCGCCCAGCTGATCACCGCGTGTATGCTTTTGTGTCCTTTGTTCTGCACGAACGGTAGCTCGTCTTGCGAAAACGTCCACTGATAAAATTGTCAAGATAGTTTTTAGTCTGTCTCTTCTACTTTGTCGGCATACTTGTAGCTAGAGCCTTCATATATCCTGAGATATACGCGGGATTTATTCTCAAAGCCGTAGCGAATCGGTTCTGACTCATGCCCGCTTGATTTATTAGCTTCGATGAAGTCTTTATTCTGTCTGCTAACTGCATTTTTCCTCCTTTGATTTTGTGTTTTAATGTTTTAAACGCCGTTTAATAGGATTTTAAAACGACCTTGAAAACATTTTTATTCTCCACTTGCTATCTCTATGGCGTCGTCTACGGTACTCTTTTTAGTTGTTCGCTCTGCGGTAAATTTCGTTTAATTTGTCGTAATCAAACCCCGCACTTATTATGTTATTTACCTCTTTTGTCTTTTTATGGTCTCTTTTAGCGTCTCTATCTTGTCGCCGTCTTCGTAGTTAAAGTTCTCAGGCTTTTAACGCTCTTTGTGAGCTTCTCAGCATTACTTCGAGGTCGTAATTTACGCGTTTAGTCTCGTAATCTGCCACTTCCGGCGCGTTTGATGACGGCTCGATGGCTTTCATATCGTCTTTAAAGACCTTTTTAACGGCTTTGTAGGTTTCGCGCCCATAGGGCATATCTCTTTATCCTTGCTTCGCAGATGAAATTTCCTCCAAATCGAATACGAATATCGAACTTACGTCGCTCTATGTAAGCTCACCAACTAACACCTGGGTCTTACGGCTGGAAGAAACGCCGAGCCACCTCTCTGCATCGTAACTCTACCCTTTTTGCCTACCGTTCTAGGCTCTAATCTCTCCCGCATGTAGTATAATCTCTTTTCTTACGCCGCGAAGCGGAGCCATGATCGCTATTCCAACGATCCATCGGGCTTGATTTTTGCGTCCTACGCTCATTATGTCCCATTTAGCACCTCGGCTTCAATTGCTTACCCACGGGTCTAGTTAGTAGGTATTTAAGGTTGGTCTTTTTAACAAACCCTAGCTCGTCTTTTGCGGATCTATCTTTTGGGCGTCTTTGCTCGATCGCCCTCGCTGGCAGATTAAATCCTATATATCCGGCGTTTGAGGAGATGCCCGCATGCTGCATCACCCCAAAGTGCCTCTCTACAAAAGCCTTTTTCGTCGCCGCTATACGCCATGGCCTCCTATCGTAGTCGATATTTAAGCCGTTTAATAGATGCTGAAACTGATCGCTTAGGTAGTCCTTGCCATTGTCCCCTTTCACGTAATCGGGTTGTCGGCGTATTAAGCGCTTTCCACATGAGTCTTACAAGGCCCAGGGCATTTGATTTTTCTCTATACTCGCCACGCATCTGCCGCCATATACGTCCACGATGCTAAGGATATTGGCTCGTATCGCCTCGCCTTTTTCCCCCATCTCTTACCATCACGTCAAGCGGCGAGCTATCTATCTGCCAGCATTGGTTGCGTCTCGTTATCATCTCGCCTTGATCGCCCAGAGCCGGCTGGAAGTAGCTTTTTCGCTTTGATCTCGCCTTCGTGATCATTGCATGTATCAAGCTTGTTAATGGCGTAATAGCCGTTCAGGTATCTTTATTACACGCCTGCGTCAAAGAGTGGTTTTATCTTTCCGGTTGTACCCGGATAATTATGCGCCTGCCTCTGCGCCTAAAATACTCTTGGTGGAGTCTGCGGTAAAGCCTGTTATATTTAACCCGCCCGCGCCGTAAGCGCGAAATTTTTCAAGCATAAACTCCTTCATCCACTCTTCAAGCACACCGGCGTTTTTCCCATGTCGCCTCGTTTGTCTATTAGCGCTACCGCGCCTTTTTCCTTATAGGCTCTTTTGCCATCTAAAAGGTTTTGCCTGGCTTTCGCCGCTGTCCTCGCAAAACTTTTACATGACACGCCATGTTTTTAGCCTCTTCATACTCTTTTTAGCACTCTGATTTTTATTTATTTCTTTTTCGCCATCGTCCAGCACCGCGTATTCCCTGCTTAAATTATCTGTTTTATCGCTCGCTCGCGCCTCTTTATTCTTGCCGCCGCCCTTGATCTCGCTCACTCATCCGTCTCAAACTGGCTTTGCCCTGAACTATCCTCTATATACACACTCACGTCTTTATCTGCCTTTGCTGCTCTTTATCGTCTCGTCGACGTCGGCGATCTCACCGCAACAGCAACTTTGCTCCGCACGACTTCGACGCCGGCGCTTTTATACTGGACGAACGGATATTTTGTGAGCCTGCGAGTAGCGGAATTAATTAAAGGAATTGACATGCACATCTAGCAGCCCCGGCGGTTTCTAATGAGATCATTTAGCTAGCCTTGCTCTCTTCTTGTTCTTTTTAAGACCACTGGAAGCTCTTTGATTATTCCCTCGCTTAAAAGCACTTCAAACACCTTCCTTGAAGTAGCGAATTTTTACCACTGCCACTTGACCACTTATCACCATATGTCAGTTCTCTCACTAAGATTGTGCTGGCCCACTGTCTTATGCTTATACAGTTATCAGTGAAGTATTTCTTTATCACTTTGTGCTCCTTTCTTTTATTTTTCATAGTTAATAAGACTTTTATGATGAATTTTAAGCCCTCGTAAGTGATTACTTGCTGCTATATATACGAGGACTTAAAAATGCTATATTTTTGTTAAAGCTAAAAATGAGATTTGCAAAACCATCTCAAAGCAGGATTTAGAGCTCATAAAAGAGTCTAATACTCAAGCTTTACGAGGTATTTATAAACCTTGCAACGCGATCTAAGCGATTTTAAATATGATCTCTACGTCCTTAGAAAAGATTACAATTTCCTCCTAAATTTTCTATCCCGAATATCAACTGGCCCTAGGTCTTTACGACGATATATCCAAGATCGGGTCGATTAACGGCGACAGATATTCCCTCAAGGCCATCTTTACCTGCCCGAGACCAGAAGCACTTTGATGCGGTCTTTGGTACCGCTCATAAAATACGAGCTTTTATCTATTTCGGACAAGACAAAAGAAAATCTTAATATCCTTAGCTCAAAGACCCTAGCTGAAGACGAAAGAACGAATACCTGATTTTAGGAGCTAAGATATTTCAAAAATGTCCTAGTTCCATTGGTATCAGGCATAATCTCTCTAAAAAGCACAGCGATCTCTATTCTAAGAGCAAGACCGCCGTTATTTGCTATGAAAAAGATCACACCGATACGCAAAGCTACTTTTCAACGAGCTTTTTATATCGTCCAAGCGTGAGTTGAAGCTATTTGAGCTCTTACTATAGCTATCTGCCTTCTACTCTTTGCGAGCTATCCTGCTGCTCTGGTTAACCCAGGATACTTTCTCGCCTATTGCGCTTTTCCATGCTATCTCGCTTTAGATAAGTCTTATTAACAATGAAATAAGAACTATTTTTCAAACCCTGAAAGATTTAATCTCAAATAAGATATAATTTTTCGTAGATTTGAAAGAATTATACATTAAAAATAATGCATGTCAATTAAAAAGTACTAAATACATTAGAAAAGGTATGTATATTTTGAGAGAGATAGATCCTATATTAAATAGAAACTAAGAGAGCTGACAAACACTACAAGCGATGTATGCGTCTGCGTTATGGACTAAACTACGCTGCTTTGGATGGCTGGAGTTAAAAGATAGTGTTCCTAATGAGACTCTTGAGTATGTGATAATTAACGTCCCAGCTGATACATTAAAAAGCAATGTATTGCTAAATAGTGACTCACCTAGAAATCCATGATGGCTACTGGATAAAAAACTAAATTGCAAGTCGGCGCTGGTACGAGCGTGGATATAACGGAAGTCGATGTTATAGACGAAGATGACAAGTTCTTTTGTTCCAGCGACTAAAAACTATAATGAAAAACGAAAAAACTACGTATGGCTCAAGTTGACGGCTATTCTATGGTGCCGATGCTTCATCCAGACAACTGGGTTATTTTGAAAAACAAAAAGAATCCCGAAAGGCGACGGATTACATGCATAATCATGTATAACGACAATCTTATGGTAAAAATCTCACAAAAACGCCGCGCGAAAATATATATATCAAAAGCACGAACAAAGACTATGAAAGCTTTTGACAGATGGTGATTGGATCTTGTCGATTATCGTAAAGTGATTAAATGTATTATTTACAGACTTAAAATGATGTTTAATCGTTTGCTATTTCGTATATAGCAGATTAAAATAGTGAGCAATTTGCAAAATGATGTTTAATTGAAGACCTCGCAGCAACTCTATAACTGCGGATTAAACATCATTAAGTTTGTCTTAACATCATTTTCTTTTATGATGTTTAATGCCTACTTTACACACACGTGCTTTCAGTGGCAAATCTTTAAGCGATATACGGCTGTGATGCGGATAAAATATCGGGACGATTCGAGGCTGAAACGGTATTTAAAGAGCGATTATTTGGGCTTTTATGAGTATTTGCGGTGTTAAATTTTTCCCGCTTTTTCGGGACAAAAACGGACGATTTGGGATTATAGGGATTTTTCTTTTGTATGATCTTGCATTACAACTGAGGTGAGGCTTTTAAAGTTCCTATTTTACGCGCTTTCATCTCGCGCTGTAATTTTCACTCTCATTTTCTATACCCACAAAAATATCAAGGATGTTGCTTTGATAACAAGGATCTTCGTGATGAGTTTTGGAGAGTAGCGGGGCGACGTATTGGGATAGGATGAGACTAGGGTGAAATTAATAGTCAGTTAAAGGCCAATGAAATGTTTATATTTGGCGTAAATGCCGACACAAAACCTGCCATAAGAGCCGCACAACGAATGAGCCATGGGTAGTAGATGATGGCATAATGCGAGATAAGCTGGCTGCTATAAATATGGATGAAGAGAAATGTGACAAAGAGTTTGACCGTGCGGAGCTTAAAACACTACAACATGTTAATTAAACAAAACTCAAAATTAAGAGTTTATGCAAATACTCGGAGAAGAAGGGCGGAGGCAGTATGACTATTGAAGAGTTGAATGAAAAAGATCAAAAAGCAACAGACGCAAATCGACGAACTAAGAAATAAGCTTTTATCTTATGAAAGTTCATTTAGTGATTTAAACTAATGCCAATAGTGGAGTATGTATGGGATAGCCGACTATAGAAAATAATGCATACAAAAGAGCGCTGTTGGTGGTTTTGCAAGAAGAGGTGAGTGCACAAAGGTTAAAGATAAATAAACTAGACAGGATAAGAAAGGGGCTTGCTATGGGCGTGATCAATTATAAAGAAAAAGTTTTATGAAAATTTTCGAAGCGATCTTGGCAAGCTAGCACTGGCGAGCGCTCGGATATATCAAAAGGCTTTTAGCGCATATAAAAACGGAGTTTGACAACTTTCAAATCACAGATGATGCGAGGGCTACATTATAACCTCGCTATGGTATGAGATCACCATAGCTTTTACGGGCAAAAGCGATGGGCAGCTAGCGATGTGGCAACTAAAGGCTTGACGCTAGAAAAAGAGCTTGAGGCTTTGAGCTATACCAAGGGCTTAGAGATAGCTTAGAGCTTGATAAGCAAAATTTGCAAATGCAAATAGAGCTAACTAAGGCACAAACCGGAAAAGACAAAAGGGCCGAAACTAAGTTGGCCGAAGAGCAACAAGCAGTGTAAAAGAGCAGGTAAAGGATAATAGAATAATCAAAGCTGGCATGATGACTGGGGATTTTATGCAAAATGTCTCCAACGGACAGCTTAGCGTGCTCTGATATGTATGATTCTTCTTTAACATAGTCTGTGAGATAGCTAAGGGTGGAATTGATATCGAGGTAGCACAATTCAATCTACCAAAACAAAATGAGCAGCGCGACCCCAAAGGGGCATTTCTAAGCGAAGCGGGCAAAATGAGCAAAAAGGCCCTCTAAAAGGGCATTTTAAGCTTGAAGCAAAGCGAAAGCGGGTAAATGAAGCAGTTTATAGCCTTTTGATGATGAGCTAAATATAACAAATAAAGAGCCAGATGATGCCTTTAGCTATCCAGCTGGCGGAGAACTTCCATGCAATACCTGCTGCTTGCGCTGGTATATGATCGGCAGAACCTCCCCAAATAAACTACACTTCTATATTTTTGCCCGACTGTAGATGAGATCTCATCTATGTTGGAGCTTAATGAGGACTTTGCCGAGTTTGCGCTTTGATGCCTATGCAAATGATCTTTTATAGTCAGCACGATGAAAAAGAGGCGTGGCTATGAGAATTGATGAGATAAGTAAAAGATACCCAAAAGATAGTAAAGCTAGCTAAAGATTTTGCATGAAAGAAGTGGTGGCAAGATAGGTTTTACTACGGATGATGAGCCTATTAGCCAAAAGAGTTATATGAAAATTCTTAAAAGTTAGTGGAGCAAAGGCAAAAGAGCGCTTTTAAACAGCCCTTTTGCAAAATATAGCATTATGCTAATCGGTGTCGTTGGTGCGATGGTGGCTGGATGGGTCTATGACGGCAGGGTGAGTGGCGCTGTTGTGGTGGATGTTGTGGAGCGAGTGGTGAGTGCAAAGATAGCAGATGTTGCAGCAGGGCTTTGGCCAAAAGCCATTGGTTTGCAGGCTGGATTTGCTACGCTTGGGCTTGGTATGGCGATAGCTCCTGTTTTTGATGAAGCGAGGTAGTCAGTGGTTTGATATGCTTTTGCTGGTGGAGATATGCAGCAGGTCGAATGAGATAGGACAGGGCATATACGAAGCACCTTTGTCGTTTTGGGATGGCATTAAGTCTATGTTTGGCGAAAAAGCAACAAAGGATCTAGCATATGATAAAGGGAGCTATGAAAACAAGACAAATAGCTGGTGGAAAAACTAAATATGGAATGTATATAGGGCAAGTTGGCGATAACTTAGTAAGTGCGAAAGGTATGGGGGCTAAATAAAAAGAGAGATAGATGGCTTTTAGGCATGGCAAAAAGCATGGCAAGAGATCTTGATAAAAGCCTCAAAGATGAGCCGCAGTGAAAGAGATAGGGCAGAAGCTGGCTGATGGTAGCTCCTTCAGCCAGTGAGCCTCTTCAAAAGATGAGCCGCAGTGAAAAGAGCAGACAAAGACAGGTTGAAAAACATGGCAAATACTGGAAATAGCTCACATGATAGAAATGGAGCTGAAGAAATAGCGCGCGGTGGAGCCTATGGCATAAAAATATACGTTTTTAGGATGTCCTAGTAATAATATCACTAGGAGCTTAGCATGTGGGATTTTTAGCACTGGGAGATAAAGCTAATCAAAATGCGGATGGACTAAAGGCGTTTGATCACTCCTTCGCTCGGCGCTGGATATGGAGTGCAGTAGAGCAAGGCAGACAAGCTAAAACAAAACATCTAGCTATGATCTACAATCCAAATATGCAAATTCTAAAAAGATGAGAAGGCACGCCAAAAGAAGATGCAACAAAACTTAGAGTAGAGGCTGGGCAGGTGCTACGGCAAATATAATGAGCAAGGATGAAGAGAGAGAGAGAAATGGGCTACTTTTCATATAGAGTTTTCTAAGACGTCCAGAGCTAAAGCCCGCTAAGTCCTAAAGCTGGCATGCCAGCTGCTCTTTTGGCGCTGTCGCAAATGGTATAAAAGATGTGGGAGATAGAGGGCTAAATCGTCAAAAGATATGATTGAAAATAAGAGGTATCAAGAGGAGAAGCTCTTTATGATGAGCTAATTTAGAAAAAGCTCACGTGCGGATACGATGAAAGCAAAGGTTGATGAGCTAGTATATCAAAAGATGAAGATGATAAAGACTGCGCATTTAACGAGAAAAAGCTAAGTATAGAGCAAGAGCAAATAGAATAGCTGTGGATATTACTAGGGCTAATGCTCAATTTAGATACTTGACGATTCCTGCCATGGAGCACGTCGATAAGAATGGGCGCCTTAGCAGAAATAGATCTAGCGCCTAATGATATAAACATCCCAGAGGGCTATAGCTATATAAGTGCGGATCGAGCTATCGCCTTTTATGAGCAAAGGGCTACTTCAAAATGGTGGTTTCAGCAGGATGAAACTATCTTTATAGAAAACGAGACGCTTTGCAAATCTGATCGATGGCAAAGCAGCGAGGCAAGGCATAAATCTTTAAACTGAGAGAAAAACCGAGTTAAAGATGTGCTTGATGATGTGGTGATTACTTTCAAATGAGTAAGCTGATAAAAGGAGAACCAACGACCAAACAAGCGCCTCGATGCTTGATATGAAGTATTTAAAAAGCAAAAGCCATTGATCTTTAATGATGGAATATGATGGAGCGTTATGATGCCTACGACTGAGAATTTTTAGGTGATAGCTTGATTACCAAAGAGCTTGAAGGCGCTGAGCTTTTTCGCCGCAAAGTGGCAAATGCCTTTGTAAAAATGAGTATAGACAAAGAAAGGCAGCACAAGAAGAGGAGCAAAGAGGCTTTTATAGAGCTGATGAGATGAAGCTTGATGGTAAAATAGAGGCTTTGCTTAGTGGAGATATCAATGAGGAAGCGAGCCAAAAATGCACAGAAATTGCGTAAGGTTTTGGCTCTACATGGCTGGACTCTTTGGTGCTGCCAAGACGGTTACTGGTATAGCAAACACGGTTGAGCCGAGTTAGTGACTTTATAAATCCGTTTTATGAAGGCAAACATGATAAAGATGGAAACTATATCTATCGAAAAACGGCTTAGGAAAAGTCTCTACGCCCTAAGATACCGTTGAGAAGATGCGAGATGACTACGAAAAGGCAACTGGCGAGACGTCGCGGGGTAGCCGTTTGGCTGAGACAGGCACGGAGCTTGTTGGCGATCCTGTACATTTTGTAGGTGGAGTTGACCACTTAGCAGCGGTAGCAAACAAGCTCAGTTTGGTAAAAAGACCTTATACTTTGCAGGGACTGGCGCTGCAAGTGGAGGAGTGGCAGCCTTGGTGAGGGTAAATGATGAAGAGACATTATGATAGGCTATGGCGCATGGTGGGTTTGTGGGACACGATAGACTCAAGGCATCCAAGGCATAAGTAAGCTCATAGCAAAGCGTCAAGCGTGCAAAGTGGCAAATGAAGCTGATGCGATAGGATGGTGCTCAAAATAGCGAGTTTTGCGGTGAGCGAGCGAGATAAATACGGCTGAAATCACCGCCCGCAAGGAGAGCACTTTGCTTTCACGCAGAGCGCCTCGCAACGAGACTCACGCCACGAAGAGCCCACGCCCAGATAATGACCGCGATGAATTTGCCACAAAGAGGTGGGACTTGATGAAGATACGGCTAGTAGTAAAAGAAGCTATGCAAGGCAAAAGAGAAAAAGGAGTTTATAGACGCAGATAGCTACAATGATATAGTTAATGTTAAAAACTTTGAGATCCAAAGATATACTAAAAGCTTATGGCGAGAAGATACAAACCGCACAAACTAGCATAAATAACGCAAGAGACAATCGGCTATAAGATACGCAGATACTCAAAAAGCTATAAATGAGTATGCAAAAGCAAAGGCATGTCCGCAAGTGCAACGAGAGGCTAATTAACGCCAATTCTAAGCCAAGTGCGGATGAGATAAACCACACAAGAGCTTACAATGACGGAGTTGATGTTGATGCTAGCACTGGACGATGTGTATATTTTACGCACTTTGAAAAAGATATCGTAGCGCAGGCTTATACCTCCAGAAATTTATGCCACAAGGCCAAAAACAAAGAGGTTTTAACGATGAGAGCGTGCAGGCTTTTACGCAGCAGTATGCAAACAAAAGATATAGATATTGCTAAAGAGTATGTCAAATAAAAGTAGCTGATGCGTATGAAAGTAGAGTTCAAAGAGAAGTAGCTGATGAGATAAATTCGAAAATAGAATAAATATAACAAAGACGGGGCGTATGAGCGGGCACCCATGCCCCGCCCTGATGAAGTTAGAAGAGCAAACGAGACTTAAAAGGAAAATCGAATTGATAAAGAAGCAATTTGGGTGGGGACGCGCTCTCCGACCTAAGCTCCCCACGAACGGCTAAACGAGGATCGGAAGCCGATGCAACAATTATATCCCAAAAGGAATGAATTAATGAAACAACCAAAACAAGAGGATCTAAGCTCACTCAGGGCAAAGATAGAGCAAGAAAACAACATCGTGCCTATTAAAGACTGGCACTAATTACGCTGGAGTTTTATCATGACGGCAAAGGTGCGATAGATAAACTTTTTGACTGAAAAAGATGGTCAGGTTGCAGGTGCTATAGAAAAGAGTTAGGCGATATAGATCTTGTTTGGGAAATGAGCAAACAGGGCTAACATACATTTCAGCAAAGCATAAAGCAGACTTTTGATGATTTTGGTGGAGTAGCGAATGGGCTTACATATAATAGATGATGGGAAATTAATATCTGAAAAATGGCATAAATACGATATGGCTAAAAAGGGTGATGAATATTTTTAACGGATTATCTAAAGGTTTTTAGGTAATGGAGAAAATAATTGGATTGTAACATCATATAAAAAGACAAAGGGAAAAATTCTAGATGAAGTTAAAGGCGACGTCGCGAACGTGTCCGCTTATAGCGACGAGTTTAAGGGTGAGCTGGCTTTCCTCACATCCACCTTTTAACTAACAAAAACATTATATCCCAAAAAGGAATAATCAATGAAGAAGAAAAGAATAGCGCCTTACCAAACGGCGTTTCTGATATCGGCGATAATGCAAGCGGAGCAGGAGAGGCGACAAGGAGGCGATGAGGGAGATATTACGCCAGCGGACGCAATACTCTAGCGCCAGCCAGACAAAAGCAGACAGCCCCGAGCGATGAGCAAATGGAGCAGTGATCAGCCTTTTAAAACAGATGGCGATACTGATGCCACAGCTGCAAGCAAGCAAAATGGTGGAAAAGACAAGGAAGCGGCGCTAGTGTCGGCGGTGGGCTGAGGGTAAACTCAAATGCTCATTTTCAGGAAGCGGTCTTGTAGCTGGGCACGCCAATCTATCGATGAAGATGGATTTTAATCCAGATAGATTTGCCGCAGGATTTTGGCTGGGCTTGGCAGTAAAGCAGTAGCAATAACCACAAAAGATGACGCCACAGCTTTATAATGAGATCTTGGGCATAGCTAAAAGATGCCTCAGATGGCAAAAAGATAATCCTAAAAACTTCTAGGTAAGCTCTACCAAAACGCAAAGACGTAAGCATACCTCTTTGCTGGAGAAAAGCGATCACGGCAAACGTCGGCAAGCTAGATCTGGCTAAAAGCAATGCTCGAAAAGGGCGCGGACGAGGTAGAAAGGTGGCAGGACTGCGGTTTTAAAAGATAAAAGACGGTGCTTGAAAAGTGAGATAGAGACAGCAAAAGCAAGGCTAAATCCAAATTTTAAAAGTGGCGGACGGCCTACGAGCTACGGAGCATGAAGAGCTATTTAAAAGCATATCCAGAGCTAAAGGACGTTAGCGTTAAAAAGATAAGCGATGATATACCAAAAGAGGCTTCTTTAGCCATAAAAGACGTGGCACAAAGAGAGAGAAGATATATAATGTAGCTTTATAATGATAAGAGTGCTACTTTGGTAGGCGTGATTTAGAAAAAGATAGATGATGCTTTGATGTTTGAGGGTCTGCAAAAGGGCGGATCAATACAATATATAAAAACATTTTAGAACCAGAGGCACAAGGTGCAATAACACAAAGTGAGCTTTTTAAATATAGGTAAAAATATAAGAGAGATCTGCAGAAATTTAGAGAGCCTTTTTATAGATGAGGCATGGTGGTAGGATCTATGAATGGGGGTTAAAAGAAGGTGTGAATTTGAGAGTTGTGGTATATGAAAAACGGATGGGATCTCCGCATCCCATCCAGAGACTGATTACATCCTTCACTCTCAATAGAAATCTTTACCTATGGAGTTTCGCAATCCAGAGGTTAAATACGACGTGCAACGTGAGGCAGTGGCACACGGATAGCGCGCGATCACTAAAAACGCCGACGGAAGCCCAAAGGTGCTTTTTATCACGGAAGCAAAGCCAAGAGTATAACGGAGTTTAAAGACGAGTTTGATAAAACCGGTGTAGGCTTAGTTTCGCCGAATAAAAATACGGCAGATGAGTATGCGGTGACACTTTGAGCGTGTATCTGAAAGCAAAAAGATTATGGACTTTGCAGAACCTACAAAAAGATATGGAGGTTTTAAAGCTCATTCAGGAAAAATGTTTTGGAGCGGTCATATAAAACTCAAGAGACGAACAACGAGCCGCTTTTTAGGGTTATGCTGATATTTTTAGATGGGGTAGAACTTAAGCAATTATTAAAAAGAACGAGGATATGACGGTATATACATATGATATGTTTGTTGTCTTTGACAGCGCGCAAACCAAACACGTCAAAAATAATGGAGATGAAGGATAGTCCCAATATCTATAACCGAAAAGAGGGATACTATAGCGCAAACAGAACGAAATAGGGACTAAGCGATCTTGGCGATAAATCAACGCTCATGCGCGAGGTGCAGGCACGTCATACAAGACATCGAAGGCTTTGCGAGGGTTCGTGCTGAAAAGGTGAAAACCAGCCTAGTCACGGCGAAGTTGAGGGCTGAAACGTTCAAAATAGGCTATTTGATATCCGAGCTTATCCGACGAAACGCTGACGTAAATCCATAAGACGATCGTAAGTAAAGAGATGGCATGATCAATTTGAAGCGCGAGCTTGAGAAAAGTACATTTTAACGGACGGAAGTATCAATGAAGCTGCTGTGAAAAGAGGCGGGCCATTTCGAGAAAAAGAATATAGCTGGTAAAATTTCGGAGGCTGAGTTTCCAAATGGCAAGGTAGATACGCCGATAGGGAAGTTAGCAATGAAAGTCGCCAACGAATAAACCGAGGAAGGGAGATTTCTTGAAGCTAATAAACAACTCTTGAAAGACCTGCGTTTGTCGTGATTTTGAAGATACTACGTTTTTCTTGCCTTTTAGAGATAAAGACGACTAGCTATTAAATTTTGGTTTCTGTGATCAAAGAAAGAGACGGCGGATTAGACGTAGTCACTATCCGATGAAAAACTAGGTATCTGAGCTAATAACAGAGAGGCAGGTAAAGGATATGCCCAAGGCTCTGTCGTCGTAAGACCCCCTAGAACTCTCTGGACAATAACATCCAAGGCTCTGAGGAAGCCTAGAACACCCTTGGACGATACCGTCCAGAAAGCTCTGGTGATATAAAAATCCTTAGAACACTCTTTTCGACGATGCCATCCAAGGCTCTGCGGCTAAAAGGCCCCAATAGAACACTCCTGGATGCAGGATATTATACCTCAAAACGAAGAAAAATCTATCAGCCGCAAGATAGAAGAGATAAAGCAAGAGCATCCAAACGTCGAAAAAGAGCTAGACGAGAGCATAGCGGCGATGAGAAAAGAGGAGCTTTAATGACGTACTAAAGATAATCTGATAAGTAAAATCAATGCAAAGATATAACCACCCAAACAACTTGGTAAAAGTGTAGATCTAAGATAAAACAACTGCCGTCTTAAAAATGATATAAAAATGCAGACTTTAAGGCAATCAGCGATAGGTAGAATTACTGACAAAGATGGGTAGGGACGGAGATAAAAAGAGATTTTTATGATATAGCAGAGAGTGGAAAAAGTAAGAGTGATGGGTATAGTAAAAAGGTATAGATACTATCCCAGTAAGACAAAGTGCGCTTGAAGAGCTTTGCAGGAGTTGAGATAGGGCAAGGCTAAAAATATGAGCTGAGGTAAAGGCGGCGTATTTTAATGAGTTAGATCCCTATCAAAAAGAGGATACTAAAGACGGTTGAGCTAAACAAGCTAAAAAGGTAGCTCAGAGCGGAGATAAGGTGGCTGTAGCTAACTTGAAGATTTAGAGCTAGAATCGAGATGACTGGAAATATAAAACAGACTGAGCTGTGCTAAAATAAAACCTGGAGGACTGGATCAAATAGCGCCTTTAAAGCGGCCGCGATCATATGCCCGACTGTGATAGCAGCAGTTAATCGCCATTAAGATTTTTGGAACCGTAAACTCACCTCCTTTCAGAGGTATCAGCTCGGAGGGTTGCGGCTTGACCTCTATCCGCAATTATACATATTTTTAGCAGTTTATCTCTTAACCACTAAAAATAAATTAAAAAGGGAATAGGTATGCAAAAATGTCCATTAAAAAGAGATCCAGAAAGATCAAATAAGCTACTTGATCGCTGGGCGATAGGTTGATGATGCCTTTGATAAGGCGAAGCGAAAAATTAGACGAGACTGCAAAAGTGGATCGATGAAACATACCATTTGCTGGCGAGCTACTAAACATAAGAGCATGGCAAGGAGATAGATGAGCTTTTGGGAGAATACCACAGAACAACGGCTGCTATATATATACCAAGCTGGGCAGTTTAAAGAGTATCTTGGGCAAAACCAAGTCTCGATATAGAAAGGCTATCTTCAAAAGGCACTAGATGGTGAGATGGATCCAGAAGAGCTAGCAGAACATGTAAGACCACTATATGAAAAGGTGCGTAAAACCATCGACGCATGCGCAGGCTCTAGTTGATGCTGGAGCGCTTGAGTCAAAATGTCATCAAAGACTACATCAAACACTACTATAAAAAGCATATGGATGAGGCAAGGAGAATAGCCGTATCGCAAAGGCGCTAAGGCAGAAAGTAATGCTAGAAAGCAGATGAGTTGGGAGCAAAAGCGAGTTAAGACAGATCGCGGATGATGCGGCTTTTGGCAGTCACAAACACGATCTTAGAGCAAAGCAACTCCTTAAGGCTCAAACCCTAAAGCTGTTTGCGGATAAATTTGCTACAGACGCACCACCTGAGGGAGCAGAAGGCTAAAAGTGGGTGGGGATATCTGATGAGAGTGCTGGCGGTGGCATCAAAAGTATGGAGCACTAGCTGGCAAATATGTCCCAGAAGACGTCGCTAAAGCTCTAGCAGAGGTTGAGATGTTAGGGCGTGAGATGGCAAGGTAACAACATAGTATGTTTAAACTAATCGATCACATCAAGGTAAATGTGACTGTAAAAATCCCTTTACGCACCTATATAACTTTGGCTCAAATATGGCTCTAGCCTTTTGCATGGCGACTTTTAACGTAGGCTAGCAGACAACTGTTGCCGCACTAAGAGGAGATAAGCAGTTTAAAAGGTGGGAAACTTTAGCTAACCGCTAGGGCTTGATAGTCATCTGGCTGACCTCTGAAGGTCTGGTAAAAGCCTTTGCAAAGTGAGGCACAAAGATGGCATCTTAACCTGGGCGCTAAAAGAGGCGTATATGGCTGAGGGTAGCTGGAGTGGCGAAAAAGCAAGGTATTTTTACTCGATGGAGGATAAGGTATTTAAGATAGCTAGGTTTGAGAAAGTAAGAGCTGATCGCTCAGAGAAGGCTTTTTGACGTAAAATGACTTTAGTAGTAAGTAGTGCAGATGAGTTAAAAGGCTGCGATGAAAGATGCGCAATACTCGTATGTTGATTATTCCACCCACTTTGAATGGCACTTAAAAATGCTTGATAAAACGGGAGTTCAGCCTTTTTACACTATACTGTAAAATCAACTCCGATGGTGGTAAAAGCGGCTTTAAAGCGTCCGGATAGATTTTTCGATGATGCAAGCTGTGCTGCTGGTGGCAGTGCAGGCTGGGTGCTGATAATGAGCGAGATAATCTAGCAAAGCGAGTAAGCAGAGAGTAGCGCGCTGCCAAACTGGTGGGTGTGAAAAGTTGATGGAGTATCTAATACTGGTTGTATTTTTAACCTGGCCGTTTGAAAGTGCCGGAGCTTTTAGGGTTTGACGGATTTGATAGCTAGAGTTTACGGGCGGTTTCCTGTCGGAATATGGAATAGCAAACGGCAAAAGAGCAGGCTGGCTATAAGATAAGTGATGATGATCCAATGCTGCAAAAGATAACGAGCACTGCTTTGAGCTAACAAAAAGCTACTTCCCCACCGCTCCTGCCTCTTGGACGCTACGGACAACAACTAGGAGCGCAGGCGGCGCTGATATCACTGGAGCTGACGATCGGCACCAAAAGACTACACAGATGAGCTGGGCTTTGGCGGTATAATAGCAAGAGGTGCTGGCGTGAGGCGCTTTGATGAAAGAGAAAAAGGGTATAGTGAGCCAAGGCTAGAAAAGAGTATGAGCAGTTTGTCCTGTAAGATACCAAACTCAAAAGATGAAGGTGGCAAAGGCAAAAGCTCATAATGAGAGGATCGCATAAAAGCTAAGTGTGAAGGATCTGCGCGAAGCTAAGGCGAGGGTGCGGAGGACAATTTAAACGTATAAAAGAGCACGCGAGTGCCGACGGCGTGAAGCTAGACATAGCTTTTCAAGGCAAAGCAGTCAAGGTGGCGGTGCTTTTGGAGGCCTCTAAGATAGAACCTCCAGAGTAAAGGGTGCTCCTTTGCTTTTTAATAAGATTTCGCTATAATTAACCTACAATTCACTGGGGCGCTGAAAGCCCTCTTGATGGCTGCAAACTATGGCTATACGTTTGCCAAACTGTTTAGATAGTTTATAAGGAGCTGAGTATTTCATATCTACCTCCACCTCAATGCGTGCTACTGCGCTTTGTTTAACGCCCATCGCCTCTGCCACTTGTGCTATGTGTCATCTTTGCCTCGGTACGTGCTTTTAACAGCTCATCTATCAACTCTACCTTCATCTAATGCGTCATACTCGCGTTTAAAGTCTGGATTTTTAGTTTATTTTTAAATATTTATCAAAGTCGATCATTGCCATTTTAAACTCCTTTAATCTAGCTTTTGGCTACCGTAGTATGGTTTTAGGTATTTGGCTCTTTTTCATATGTCAAGAGGATTATTATCGTCCGTCATGGTAGCAAAATATGCTTCTAGCTATGCACCCGCTTGAGTGCTTTGGGCCCTAAAGCTCCGGAAATAGTCCATCCTCTAGGTTTTGCATGCAGCTCGCCTAAATTTGCTCCATAAAGTGCAACTCGCTCAAATAGCTTTGAAAGTAGCCTTGCTTGCAGATCGCACCGATGGTTTCCGATTCATCTACAACGGTTTGATTTAAAGGCTGTATATTCCACATGCCTTTTCCTGAGATTGTGCTTTATAACATATTTGTTATAAACCGGCACTATAAATATAAGCCGCAAGGGCTGCAAAGCGTCTATAATCTGGGTTATGTTTATAGCTGTCTTTGGCAAGAGCAAATGCGCAAAGGTGTGGCTGGCTGGGTGGCGAAGTGCAGGGCGCTTGGTGCGGTTTAGCTTTTGCTTAGAAGGGCGCAAGTTCGAACACTAGTAATGCCAAAGTCAGATGACGGAGATAACTTGTCGGAGTGAGAGTGTGAGTTTTGGAGAGCAAAACCGCCCATTTTTACATACTTAGTGGCTGGCTTTGGCTTGGTTTTGGTGTGTGGTTTGTGTGGATAGTTGGCTTGGTTTTGTGGTTTTTGATATGCGACTGGCGTGGTTTGGCTTGTTTTGTGCTTTTAGTGGTGCACAGGCCGCCGCTGTTTTTGGTGTATGGCGTCTATTTTGGCGGAATGTTTGGCCAAATATTTACTAGTAAAAATATAAGTGCACGCTGGTCGTTGTCTATACTTTTTGGTACGGCTTAAGGTTAGCTCGCTAAAAATGGCTATGGTTTGAAAAAATTTTAGTGATGGAAATTATGCTTTTCAATACTATATTTTAAAGAGTTGCTAAAATACGGCTTTTGCGTGTAGTAAAAGAAAAATGGTTTTAAGGTTGAGCGGGCAGTTGGCTAATTTTTAATGAAAAATAGCGATTTTGTTTTAAGGTTGGAGTGGCTTTTGCAAGGTGGATTAGTTTTAATTTTAAAGCTTTGTGGTTGTTGCAGTAGATTTTTATAGCGTGATGATGCGGAATGCTTGGACATGCTAGCTTTGGGCGAGAATAGCATGGGGAATTTGTGGATTGTTTCTCACTTGTGGATTGGGACATTACTGAAAAATTTACGAGGCAATTTAATGTGCCTAGTGGTCTTTAGTAGTGGGCGTGCTAGCTATGTTGGCTTGGCTGGCATGTGTGTTGGTTGGTTTGTGCGAGTTGCTTGCTAGATCAAGCTAGTCATAAAATCTTTGAGGGAGGGCGCATGAACCCATTTGACCTGCGCCACATAATACTGCAGCCACACTAAAGTACTCTTTAAAATTTTCAGACTTTTTCATATTGTTGGCGGTTAAAATGGGCGACAATATCCCACACTTTTATCTAACCTGTATAAAAATAAGCAAAATTTCTTTTGCGAGCCAACCGCTTGGACGCGCCGGCGTTGAGCTATGGCAGGGGAGTAGAGTTTAGCAGGTGGTGAAGTGTGATATGGGAGGCTTACTTTGCTTGGCTGGCAGAGCTTGTAAGTATGGAAATTTACAGATTAGGGCAGGTGTAAAAAGGTGGTTATGATGATAAAATCTTGCAAAAGCTAGCACTATAAAATAGCTGTATAAAGCCACTTTTGCAGAGTTAGCCTTATCGCCTTTTTAAAAGTCATCTTCTCTATAAATGGCTTTTAGCTCTTTTTACAGTTTGAGAGCATAAGCCCTATAGCTACCCCAGCGCCAAGAAGGACTGCGCTAAAGATCATATAAGCTAGCATGATCTCATCCTTTTTATTTTTGGCTTTGAGCCTTTTATCTTCGCTCTAGCCGCTCCTCTGCGCCTCGTTATCACGTGCGAATACTTTTCAAAGCTCTAGCGCCTCGTTAAATTAGCCCGCAGCTGCTCATTTTTCATAAAGCAAGCTCCGCAATTCTAGTTATATACTCTCTCATATTCCGCTCCTTGCATTGTTTTTGGATATTGCCGTCGCCTATCTGGCTGTATGCCATTAACTTCACGCATCCCTCGTTATCACAAATTGCGTTATCAGCACCGGTACGATAAAGACATTTCGCTCGTCTGGCGCAGGCTGGTCTAACACGCTTCTTAGCCTAGCTATGATCTCCATTTGTATCATCTGTGCCCGAGCCGTAAAAGCTCATTTTTAAAAAGGGTTTTTCTTTCATCGCTTGCTCGCTTCTATATAGTTTTTATCTTTCATCGCCTTTTACCTTTATAGTTGGGATGTAGTATTTTATGGGTTCGTTTGCACTCTTTTTAAGGGTCGATATATAGTAAAAGAGCTCATCTTTACTGCAGTCTTGTTTGCAGCATAGATGGTCTCAAGACTTTGCTACTATGTCGTTTATGATCTTGCCTTGACCTTGCCACTGCTAGCCCCACTTCTCGCTTTGCAAGTTAAAGTTTTTCATGCTCTTTGCCTTCTAGCTCTTGCTGAAGTGCCTCTGCCTTGCTCTCGAGTGAGCGGTAATGATCAAGATCATCGCCGTTTGGTATCTGCTTGTTTATGCGCTCTGGCTCCTCTTCTAAAAATCTCGTCTACTTCGTAGCTCTTCTAGCTCTGGGTGGTCTTTTTGTTGGTTGTCTCTCTTAGATCTTGCATGGCTTTCATATCTTGCCTCGCTCATTTTCTTTTCAAACTTTTAGCTTGGAGCGTAGATCGTAAATTCTCTATACTTCTCATCTTGGCTGCTTTCTAAGAGCTTGATCTTTGCGCCTAGCTCACGAGAAGCCTTTTAGCTCGTCCTCTAGCTGATGACTTTTCTAGCTCAACCTCTGCCCTACGAGCAGAGGTACAGCCTCTTTAGAGCGGATAAACATACCTAGCTTGATGATGCCTCAGTGTCCATTTGATAACGGGCTTACTAAAATTTATTTGTTTCTGTAACAAAATGGATGTTTTCGAGATTTTCAGTCGGCGTGTTTTGCTTTATGCTCTCTAATGTTGGTCACAGCTAGCACCGTTTAGCAACATATTCTGAGGTAAAGGTTTGGAAGGTAGAATTTTCGACTTGTTCGTCATCTCTTTTGACTGGTGTATTCATAGTAAATTCCTTTCAAAAATTGATTTTAAATCATATTTTAAAAGAATTATACTATTTTTAAATAAATATAAGTCAAGTTATTTCTTATTGTAGATAATATATATAAAAGTTTATTTAAATTTGGAGCAACCAGAATTTCTGTGCTCTAAATTCGTTTAACAATTCCTAAGGTAAGCCAACTTTGCAATCTTTGTAGATGTTTGTTTTTCTAGCATGAGTTCTAAAAGATACTGATACGTTGGCGGAACTTTCACCTTTGTTACCCACTGCGCTGGTGTGCCTGAATTACCTTGATAATCTCCGCTAGCTCTCTTTGGGTTCGGTGAACTCCTCACATACTCGTTTAACGATGTTTCCTCGTTCATCGCTTCTCCTTTACTTTTTAAGAATTGCATTATAATGCGGACACTACCAAAGCCCCAGCTTTTGGATCAGATCAAGATTCGCTTGGCTACAGGCTTAGCACCGGGTATCATCTGAAAAATCTAGCTCTCTCTTTTATAGCGTTAAAATCATCTTTGATATATCGCCTTGACGTTTATCGCTCGCTTTTGTGTCAAAATAGCCTTATTTGAGCTAACAGACTACTTGCTCTTTGTCGTTTGAGTCTTTAATTGTGCGATGTAGTAAAAGCCGCTTTTGTTTCTTGGTTTTTGAGCTTATCGGCACGCCGATAAAAGCCTTTAAAAATAGTTTTAACGACTAAAACGGGTCTTAAAAATCGCCGCCTTTGCCGTAAATTTCCGGTTGCCCGACGTTTTTGCCCGATACTTAGCCACGGCTCAAATGGTACCGCTTTTACGTAACCTTCGCTTTTGAAGCGTCTAGCCTTTTTAATCTCGTTCCATTCGTCAGATTATCCATATTTTTGCCTTTGCTTTTTAAAAAGTGCGATTTGTCGCATATACTGCATAAAGCATCATAGCAGTCGCAAAAACCCCAGTGATGATCGCCATAATAGCAGAATTATCCATAACTCTACTCCTTTTTCTCATTATTTTTACTAAAGTCCTCTTAAACCCTAGGGTGATGAGACTGCTGAGGCTTCTAAAATGCCATGATCTCGCTTGTGGAGTAGGGGACATTTTGCAGTAACGGCATACTTTTTCAGAATTTGCCGTCCTGCACTAGCGCCATAAGGTCCGGCGTTTGACCTTTAGAAGCTCTGCAGCTTGCTTGAGTGGTGATAGGATCTGTTATAGGTAGAAGTGGTGTCATTTTTATCCTTTAAATATTTTCAATGTAAAAATAGGCGAGGCTTTGGCTGTCCTCGGCTTCCCTTGCGGTATTTCGTATCATAGCTTTTTGTTTAAGATGTGAGGCTATCTTGTCTTTGCGAAAGCGTAAAACTCAGCTAGGATGGGAGCTAGGCGCTGCCCTTTGCGGTTGTTTGGTGCAAATCTTAGATAGAGCAGGTCACAGGCTGCTGTGGGGCTGTGGTGCTAAAGTCGCTTTTACAGATGCTGGCTTTGTTATCAAGGGCTGATATTTGAATATCTATACGCTCTTTAAAGGCGTAGTGGTGCTCTATGATGGGTGACGATAATCTCAAGCAACTCATCTACTCAGTTGCTCGCTTTTTGTTGATAATAGCCCCAACTCCTGCGTGCTATCCATTTTTAAAAAGAATACGCCATAACGAATATGGCGGCATCTCTAACTCTGCTGTTGTCATCTTCTCTTAACCCCTATAGTAGTAAGTATGTCCATGGGATCGTAGATAGGATAGTTTTTCATAAAAGCGGCTATCTCTGTGGCGATACCATGTGACCTAAAATGAGCTCTTTTGTCGCAAGTTTTTCACTTGGGACAAAATAAAAAGCTACCTAACTATCAAGCTGTTTTGAGGCAGATCGCCATAACCTCGGGTAGCTTAAGTGCCCTATAGGCGGGTTGATTTAAAACTGGGCTAAATAGCTCATACTTTTTCATCGCCGATTTAAAAATACTCATTGGCTTCTGCTAGGGCTTTGATAGCTACGTCTCTGGCCTTTTTCTGTGTCATCTTTAAAGACTGAGTAAGGACTACAAACGTAATGTACAAAAGAATTCCCATGCGCTAGTCCTTAAAATGGTATCTGCTCATCATCTATGTAAAATGCAGTCTCATCACTAGTAGGTGGCACATCTTGATGAGTCACTTCGTCTTGGTGCGTTCAAACGACATCGCATATAGCACGCCTTCTTGCGTTTTCGCCTGCGTTAAAAAGAGCGATATGAGACTTTGTAGCCTGGCACTGCTGGCGTTTCATGAAGCCACTTTAGATAGCTTTTTGTGCTTTCATCTTTGCTTTGTCTGCTCCCATAGTGCGCCTATGATCTCGCCTGCCACCTTCGTAGCCTTTTGGCTTTTGAAGGGCGAGGCTGAAAAGCCTGGAAAAGTCTTTGTTCTTTTGCCTATCTTCGGCGCTTGTGCTTAGCATCACGACTTCTATGGGTCTTAAAAATGGGATCATGATAGTTCCACCTGTGGCCGATCTCTTCGCCATCAGCATTTTTGTAGCTTTTGCGTTTAAAAGTATCCTACATTCATCTTCTCTCCTTTATCGAAACTTTGCGAATGCGAAACATCGCTAAGATCATAACCAGCGTAAAAAGCTAGTAAAAACTTAAGAGCTAGCTTTTCATCTTGAACCTCTGCGTCGATAGCGTCGTCCTCAAACTCGACTTTGACCCCATTTAGGCGAGATAAGAGCTGCTCGGCTGAAACCGCCTCTGGTGGCATGATGGCTAGGCGGTCAACATCTTGTCGCTTCTGCCAGCTGAAAGAGTAGAGATAGATTTTGCCTCTCAAAGTCCTCGGCGCTAAGTGTGCCAGGTCTCTCTTTGTCTAGCTACGATACGCTTTGCCTCGCTCTCCATGATCTCATAGCTAGGCAGCTAGTAAGACGTTGTTTCGCTCGATATCAACCTTGGTGTTTTTAACTACCATTTTGCAGGCTCGATCTTTGAAGTGATTCTGGTTTGCTTATCCCTCGCTCATAGCTAGAGTTACTTTTGTTTTGTGCGGCCTGCGCCCAGGTTAAAGTCCTTTTTCCGAGCGATTTATAGAGCTGCTCGATCCTCTAGTCCTCAGCTTCTGGCTGAAGCTGCAGTGCTCTTCGCTAATAGGCTTATAATCGCTCTCAAACGTCGCACTTTCAAGGTATATCTCGAAGGCTTTTTGCTGGTTCGTTCATCTGTTTCATACTTTACAACCCTTGTTGTTTGGATATTTCCGTCGCCTATTTGGCTGTTGCCGTTTATGATAGCGCACCCGTCGTTGCAGTGTATGCGTAATCAGTGGGCACTATAAATACGTATCTTCGGGGCCTAAAGGCGGATGAAAACCGCCTTTTAGTGCCGATGATTTCGTCCGTATCGTCGCCGCCGAGCCATCAAAACGCCTCGCGTCCGACAGTTCTTTATCTTTGCTTATCATCGATTAAAACGCCTTTATCTCTTTTTACCTTGACGAAGACGCATGTGTGTCCTCGTATGAAAACCTTGTACCTGCTGGCTACCTGACGGGCTATAAACTCAAGGTGAGTCATCGGATTTTCCTCTTTGCTTTTTCTCTAAACAATGCCTAAGGCGTTTGACTTTTCAAATTAGCCTCTCGTTTTGCCTAATAAGCTCCTCCTGCCTATCGTCGCTTAGTATTGTAGAGGGCGGAGGCGGCGGATCAAGAGATAGTAGGGTTCCGCCATAAGAATGAGGTATGCGGCGAGACTATGAAAGTCATATCGCTCACCGGTATACGTTCTCGCCGTCTATCATGAAAAGCTCCCGGTTCAACCTCGGCGAAAGTTTGATCCCGTGAGTGCGCGCAGCCTATCCGATATACCTCGCCCTTGGCGAAGCCTCACTTTTGTCCTTTGGCTATGCGAACTCCTTGTTTTGTGGTTCGCTTCTGGTAATGAGCAGTGCTTCAAAACTTATGGGTTCGCTACGCTATGAAGGCGGCGTAATATCTATAAGCCGCATATAGGTAAAGATTAGGTGCGAAAACCCTCATCGGCGATCAGCGCGTCGCGGATAAAAGCCGTCAGTACCATTATCTGCTCGCAGGCTAAAGCCGAAATCCTATCGACGTAAAATATCTCTTTGCTAGCGGCGGCTTTGGCTTCTGGTACTGATAGACCTTTCAAGCTCCGCCTCCGCCCAGGCAGGAAGTTTTTAACCCGAGGGCTACGGATAAACATACCTAGCTTAATGATGCCGCGCAAAAGTCCATTTTAGGATTTCTTGCTTGCCGCGCTTTGGTGTTTCGTAAAATAGACGAAAATGGATATTTTCAACTATTTCGTCGGTATGCGCGTTGCTATGCTCTTTATGATTGCAGGCACATCAACGCCGTAATGTTCGGCGACGTATTCGGTAGTAAACGTTTGGAAAGTGTGAAAATTTCGATTTGGGTGCTAGAAAGTGATAACTCTTGCATTTTATACTCCTGTCGTATGGTTTTTCCGGGAGTATATATTTTTCATCGTGTATTTGTCAAGTATTTTTATATATTGTATTCGTATATTATTTTTATATGGTAACAATATAAAAAGTGCGAGCGAAATATCGTCGCGCTAGAAAAGGTTGCGGGGCGCGTCAGGATTTTTCTCGCTATGAGATTTTAAAGGGTGAGAGGCTTCCTCCCTCCTGCTTTTTAATGGACGGACAATCTTCGTCCATTAAGTACTAAAAGGGGTAGGACAAATGTCCCCCTTAATGGTAAGGATTCCTTATCATTAGATCAAAAGGGTGAGAACAATTGTTGCCCCTTGCTTCGCTTCGTCTATCAGGGCGAAACCTTGGGTAAATATTATCGAGCCTTCGTTTGATACGCTCGTGCTCTATCAATAGCTCCGCATTAACCGCCATTTGGCTCGGCTCGGCCTACTGCTCCACGATGCGGGCATATTTTTGGCTTACGCCCATCCTCTGCTTAGTTCGCGCTGCGTGATGTTTAGCTCTTTTGCGAGACGCGTTTTACGATGTTTTCATCGCTCATTTTTACTCCTTAGAAATTTTACTTGCGATTATGGCCAAATACTTGTAAAGGCGTTTTTAACAGTGATAAGTAAAAGATCTCGCGGGAGCTGGCTCGCGTGGCTCACAATCCTCATCGTGAGCCACTAAAAAGCCCTAAAAACGTTATTTTTATAAATTCTTTTGGCTCCTGCAGTTTAAACTTCTTGAGCCAGCATCTAAATACGATATTATCGTTATTTAATAGCTTAAAAGGTCTCTTTTGGCTCACCATTTTTTATATATATAGCTATAAAATACTTTAAAAGAAAAAATAATTTCAAACCAATATAGACTAAAAATGGTGAGATTGTGAGCCAACAGCACATAAACGCATAAATACAGCTTTTTGCTGGCTCAAGAAAATAAAAATCGTGAGCCGGGTTGTGAGGCCACATAGATGTAAAACATCTGTCAAAACGCCCTAAAAATAGGACGCTCTGTAGATATTTTTAGAAAATCGTCGTGAGCCACAAAGAAAGATTAGTTTTCATCGCTTTTTGCTCCGCCTGCTTGGTAGCTATTCATCTGATTTATTATGATCTCGCCACCATTTTTCTATCTTTACGCTTCATCAAGAGTCAGAGATTGTCGCTGCCTCTAAAGCCAAAAAGCATCTTGGTCTATCACCTATGCGGCATGGTTTAGTGTCATCCTCTTTTGACCATAGAGCAGCTTATGCCCGGCAAGCGTTAGCTCATCACGAAAGAGCTTGGGCGAAGTGCTGTCTGACTGATTGCGCGCCTTTGTCGTTCATGTATGCCGGATAGACTTTATAAAGTGGAGCTGATGGCACAAAGTAGTCAGGATCTGCAATGATCACATCTTTAACAAATGTTCGAAGTGGATTTACGCTATCTTTATACTCTTCAAGCTCGGTTTGCATACGTTTTAGAGCGAGGTAATTTGTTTTTGTTTGATAAGGCGTTTTTAACCCGGCAAGCGCCATGTTTAAAATATGCCAGGCTGGCTCATCATTAAAAGCGGTCGCTAAGCCCACGGATCTTTTTGACCATCTTTTTACCTCTTTGTCAAAAACGCATAGAAGCATACGTCTAAATACGCCATTATCGATGCCACTTTTTGGCTTTTTCATTGCCTGCAAATGCAAGCTTTGGCTGCGTTGGACAGTGATACGAGCTCTTCATTTTTGGGTTTATGGTAATCTATCTTTTGTGCTAACGATGGCTTTTAGATTGGCTAGTTGACCTTTGTCGGTGCCAGTTTTTATCGATCTCAGAGCCTATGTTTAAAGCTTATTTTGTAAAGGGTGCAAAGCTGGTGTCCTTCAAACTGCTGAAGCTGGAGGGATGAGACGTTGTCTTCACCAAAAAGTTGCGAATGGTATCACAGTAACGCTCTTGCCATTAGCGCCACTTTTGCCATATAAAATAAAAGCTTTCAAACTCATGGCTAGGCAAAAGCAGTAGCCTACTCAAACTCATAGCGTTTTCATGTCGTCCTCGTCGCTCATGATGTCACGTAAAAATTTGTTCATTTTTGGACATTTAGCAGAGGTGTCATGTTAGATCTTAAGATATTAGTAGCGGCGTCTGTATAGTCGTGCTTATCTTTCAAATGTGATGATGCCATTTTTGCTTATAAAGATCGTGCCGTTTAATAAAATTGCTATGACGGCGAGGCTCGTGGGATTTGATCTCGTCTGGGTAGAGATAAGCTGGTTAGATCTTCAGCTATCTTATTGACGTTTTGCGCTTTTCTTTTTCTTATCGACATGAGGCGGCCTCCATCCAGTGCGTGTGGATGGGTGGCCAATACGTTGGTATCTATCTGCATGAAGTGGTTGCTCGCCCAGACGATGCCAGTCTTTTTATACTCACCCGGTCGGTAGCCTAAGCTTTAGAAAAGTTGAGTTTAGACTTGCGACCATATCTGTAATGTGCGTTTGATGATAGTTTGTTCGCATGGTTTTGTTTATCTTAAAGGCATCACCAAGGCTTTTTGAGAAACGCTCCGACTTCTTCTTCATCTAGTTAGAAAAATTTTTATATGGACCTTTTTAAAACTCCTCGTATCTCTCACCCATTTTTCTTTCTATCTCTTTTTGCAGCACTAGCACTTCATCGACATACTTGTCATCAAGTTCGCCTTTACGCGAAAGAATGTTTATGAGGTTGCCTTCACTATCTTGTGCCATGATCTCGGCTTTGATCTGGCGGGAGATTCTGATAGGTAAATTTTTGTTTATACCTCCTCAAGCTTTTCCAAAAGCTCTGGGAAGTATTCGCGAGATCTCGTCTATGATGATATTTGTTGGCTCAAAGCAACCAAACGCCACCGTCTCAAGCGGGCTAGCGCTTTGAGGTAAAGGCGTTGTCATGTAGCGTAGTCGCTGATGTCATAGCCTTTTGAAGGTTTTTGCCTACCATAGTAAAACCAGCACTATGCGAACGCTTCTAGCTACATCTTTGATCTGTCAGTAAATCTCTTTACTGCATTTTCATATCCAGCTTCGTCGTGGTCAGACCGGATAGAAGACGTGCTTATCTCTTAAAGCTCTTTTATACTCTTGCCAGACTGGCAGTCACGCCGCCAAGCGTTGGGCGCAAACGTTAGACGCTATCCATTTGGTGCGTCTTTCTCTCCTTCGCATGAATGACTATGGTGCTACCTTGATAGTCATTGTATAGTAGAGGAAAAGGGCTGGCATGTGCGCCACTTTCGCCTATCCATTTGCCGAGACATTCGCTCGCTTGATGGCTCGCCTTTTGCAGCGTCGCCGAGGCAAATTCTCTCTATATTTGATATTGACCGGTTGCGCGTTTAGCATCTCTTATGATAATGAGCTGGGCGCGTATGCTCAGAGCTATATCCTACTAAGATCACCTTCTGGATCGAAGTTTTTGCACTGGTGTTTGGGAATATGGCTGAGGATCTGATCTTTGATGAGATCATAATTTTTTAAGCTTGTTTTCCACAAAGCTGAGGGGCTGTCTTGGCTAGTCTTGCTTTTAGGGCAAGCTCTTTTTGAGTCCTTTGCTCAGCCTCTTTTTCATGCGCGCTTCATTTTCAGCCTTTTAAATGAAACGAGGGTGCGCTTCGAATACTCTTTCTCTTCTTCAGCTCATCTCTTTTGCGTTGATAGTATTTGGTATGCCAAAAGTGATCGCAGACTTTTTGGCCGCTTGCAGTGGTGAGATGTTCTCTTTTAGCTCGACTCGGTAGTTATATCTCCACTTGCACCGCATGCAAAGCACTTAAAAATGCACTGCCATTATCGGGTTTATGCCAAAGCTAGGTGTGTTGTGTCCGTGGTCGTGAAGTGGGCAAAAAGCGTTTGTGCCTTTAAACTCTACGCTCATAGATACTTTTTACAGAACTCAATGAAAATCGTGCTTTGATATAGTTTGTTTATCATCGTTTTAAAAATGTTATCACTCATCACTTTTGCCTATCTAGTCAGTTTAAATTGTCTGATGCTGGCTTTTTGAATTTGCTTAAATATCATCTTTATAATGTTGACGCTCATCGCATTTGCCAACTTGTTTGTATGCCTGCGTATCGCTCACTACGATTTTGAAGCTCTCAGAGTCGCTTGCAAACGCGGGCATTCGCGCGAGTTAGCTGCGTATGCGCTCGTTCTTTAACAAATTGATTGTGTTCAAAAACTACTTTGAGCCAATCGTGAGGCAAAGCTCCGACTCAGCGCCTTTATTAAAACCTCTAGAGTGCTGTAAAATCTTTGGCTCTCTGCCACCCTCCGCCCATAGTGGTGAGCGTAGGAACTAACCCATCCGTATCATGGAGCACGTTTTATGCAGTCGCACCTTTTATCAAAGCTCACCTATAACTTCTTTTATAAATGTATCTGTCCTGCGGTGATTTGGTTTTGTAGTGAGAGTGTTGGCGATACTTTCTGTTTTGCGTTTTTAGCCCGAGATTTTTCCGTTCATTGAGGGTTCTTACTACGGAAATGCGTTAAAGCCTTATCGCTCAAGTATTTTTCATCTATACTCGTATCCAAAAATCAACCGGTCGTTTGCAGCCGGTTTTGGAGCGATGCAGAAATGCGTGATACTCTTGCGCATCTAAAAACCTACGATATAGAGCCGCTCCCTATTTTGCGGTATGCCGTAGTCTTTGGTGTTTAAAATCTCGGCGTGGCAAAATAGCTAGCCTCGCAAGCAATCTAAAACCACCGATAACTTTTGCCGCCATTTATTGATAAAAGCGCTTTGACGTTTTCGTCAGATGAATACGCTAGGGTGGGCTTCGCTAACAATGCGGTGAAAGTGCGCCATCAGGTTGCCCTCTCGCCGTCCTCGCCCGCGCGTTGTCCAGCGATAGAAAAGTCTTGACAAGGGCACCGATCAAAATATCTATTTGCTGGCGTAAGCTGGCGTCAAGATCGCAAACATCCTCGTAAAACTGCCGGGGCTTCGTGATTGGCTGGATAGCTCGACGTAAACCATTGTCATCTCGCGAGCAAAGTATTGTTTTAGCCTCGCTGAATACTTGCGTGAGCTGCAAACTCGGGCGCGCTCGATACACAAAAGAGAGTAGCAAGTGATATTTTTATACATCATCCACATCCGCCAAAAAGGTTGTTTTCTTTATCAGTAAGAGTTTCACGACTTCGTGTGCGAAAATCTGGGTTTTAAAAGCGAAAAACGTCTAAAGTAGTAGATAGCGGCTTGTTTTTGCAGATGTTTGGCTACGTAGTCCGCGATCTCGCTCACTTGATGCGCATTCAGTGCTTTTGTAGTAGAATCCGCCACTTCGTCAAAGTGCGGCAGAAGAGTGTAATTTTAACGCAAAGGGCGTGCTGCAGCATATCTTAAAACGATCATGCCTGTCATGCTACGGGTCAAGATTTAAAGCCGGTACATGACCTCTTGCATGTTTCAAGTATGCTAGCGTGATCTACACGTATACTCCCTCATCGTTGTCGTCATGAGCTGGCCCTTTTTGACTAAGAGCCAAAATGCCAAGTGTTAGCATAGCACCCGCCTACAAAAGCACAAACAACCACGGCAATAACGCTTAAGGCAAAGTGCTCGAGTCATTTTAATCCTTTTTCATCAAAGTCTCTCTTTTAACTCCTTTAGGATTAATCAAATCACGAAACGAAACCCCAAAGGAGCTAAAACAATGAACGACCTACTACTAAACAAACCAAGCTTTTTAGAAAAAGCTACTTTCAGAGCAAAGAGATCGCAAATGATTTAAAAATCTTGGACATCGCTCTTAAATATAACGTCGATGCAGACGCAATATTTAAAAGCATGTAGATGATGAATGAAGACTAGAGTCTCTGAGTCTATCTCGACGATCTAGCCTACGACATCAGAAATAAAACAAAGTAACCTTATCTTCCAGGAGTCTACGCAAGGCTTTTTCGCCCTGAGCGGTTTTTAAGGTACTCCTCAAAACTAGCCAAATCAGCTGCCGAATCAGCCTCGCAATAAAGCGCCTCGGCCTCGATTTTGCGTGCTTTTAGTGCTCTTTTTATCTTAGCCTCTAGGCTGAGAATCTAGCTCACACTCTGCTTGCTTCGGTTTTTTAAAAATAACTTGATTGCGTCTTTTTGTTTTTGAAACTCACACATCGCTTCTCCCTTTTATTAGATATCTCGCCTTCGCCTTGAGTAGATCGGGTTTTGATTGAGGTTATATTTTTCACTCAAGTCTCATCACCTCTGTGGGATGAGCTTGCGACCACGTTTGACCTCGTTAAAAAGTATCTGTAGTTTCAAGTTGTTCGCACCATTTCTGTGAGGATCTGGTCCAAAAATCAGCCTAACGCCCTCGAGGCCTTTCGCCGACCTCTGTTAGAGATGTAATCACTTGCTTTTTACGCTTCATGAATAGTCCTTAGCCAAAACCAGCTATAATCTAGGGTTTAAAACAAAAGTTTTAATTTTTAGGCTTATTTTTAAAGCCGTAAAATCAAAAAGTTTTTATTTTTAATGAGTTAATTATATACTCAATTGAAATAAAAAGTCTAATAGTATATTACTCAAAAGTATAAAAGGAGTATAAAAGTGGAAAATGAAGCTGTTTTGGCGAGAATGCGCTGTGCTTGGAGTAGAAACAGATAAAGCAGATGTGAGATCTGAAATTCCCATACAATACTATTACAACTTGGAAGATCGGGGCAAAATCCCAAATGGGAGATTTTTGAGATCGCTGCAAAACTAAATGTGTCTCCACAATACTTAGAGGAGGCGTAAAATGTATCAAATGGACATTTTATAAACGGTAATAACGATGGCGTGGGGAATTATCACATAGGACAAAAGCTCAGCAAAAAGGCGAAGATATCGAACTCATAAACGCCATAAAGGAAAATGATCCGAATAGGAATATAGAAAATTTGGAAGACTTAAAAAACGCTTATTTATAAAGACAAATGATGAGTTTATGAAATTATCAATTAACAAGAGAAGACCTCAAAAATCTCGTATAGCGGAATATCGTCATGGCCCGCTGCAGCACATGCGATAGAGCGGAAAAATACACGGTATCTTGCTGGATCCGGGCAGGTTGCCGGCTTAAACGAGTATGGCTGCATAAAAAATATAGAAGGCGGAACGCGCGAGCTAAGTTGGAGATGATATAAAAATAGCCTCATCTGCTAGCTTATGCACACATAAGAGTTTAAGCAAAACGTTTTGAAAAAGCTGGAAGCTTTTAGAGAGCTTGAGAACTTAAGAGATTATTGCAGAGTGTTAGACTGGATACTGGTTTTTGATGAAGACATAAAACTGAGAAATGATATCAAAAATATGAAAAATTAATTGATTGGATGCGGATAGAAAATAGTATCCACTCGCACACAGAATTTTTCTCACCTAGAGATATTTGTTTTGATACAGATAAATATTTGTAGTTGGAAGAAAAAGTATTATAAGTAAAAGGATATCATAGAGGGATGATGTAGAATTCTTAAAAAGTAGCTAGGTTTTTTAAAAACTTTTTATATATGAAGCGCACATTATATAGACTATATATGGTACTGGTGCGGTCACTGGAAAAGAGGCTATTTGCTTTTTCCATCAACTTGCTATATGCAAGCATAGTACTTTCAAAAAGGGATCAAAAATCATGGACGAAAATACAAAGATTACGACGAGAAATAGACGGTATGTACACTTTCAGAGTTTAAGATTTTTTGGAGGATTTTAGGATATTGTCTTTTTAGGAGCGTACCCTTAGATTATGATATTTTGAAAATGTACTGGTACAAGTTCAATGAAATAAAAGATTATCAAAAATACGATATACACTTATTGAAAGTAAATTAGGTAAAACATTTTACAATTAAAACAGCGGCTACATCAATACGAGAAAGCTTTATGAACATGGCGTAAGTAGGGCGATTTAATGTATCGTTGTGTCCAATTTGCAATTCCATATTTAATATCTATTGTGCAGAATTGCAATCAATAAAAGCGAGAGCAAGAAAGACAGAGAAAAATTAAAGCCGAACAAAAAGAGGCTTTATAGATACGAAAAATAAACTTGCAAATTTAACTCCCGAAGAGATAGGTAGAGATACAGAAAGATACATAGGGTATTTATACGAGACAAACGGATACAAAGTAGAGTATAACGGCATAAAGATGGGCAAAAAGACGACGGTATAGATATAATCGCAACAAAAAGACGAGAGCTCATAATAATACATACAAATGGTATACGGAAGATAGCGCAAATACACAGCAATACGATAAGGCAATTAAACGATAATTTACAGAGCGCACGGCCGATAATCCGAACAAAAACGTCGTAGCTCGGCTTTATTTCTGCCTATAACAATCTCGACGAACAAGCGCGCGCAAGGTTAGCAAAAACACAGATAGAGCATATCGTACTACCATATGATAACGAATACCAAAAATAAAATGCAACATCAACGATGATAGCGGAGAAAAAATATATCATTTGCCTGGCGCGGGAATGTATGATTACATAAAAATAAACGTAAATAGAGGCGGGACTTTATGCAAAAACCATAGAAGAGCTGAAAAATTAGGTTTTAGAGGCGTAGAGTTAAAGGCGATACATGGGGCGCAGCAAACTCATGTGGCGAAAGAGCAAAACGAACCGAGTGAGGATGTGCTGAAATGGAAGCGTTAATAAAACGGCGGCGTGTGATGGGTCAGGCGCAGCCGTGGGCGTGAGCTGTGGGAGGATAAAACCCGTAAGGCCTAAAATTTGAAAAACATATAAAACATAAATTTTAGGAGAAAAATGGAAGAAGAAAAAGATTTTAGATCAGATTTCGGAGATACTTAAAGATGAAAAATAAGGCAAAGGCACTAGAGGCTGTTTTTGAATGTTGCAAATATAGAAGATGTGAAGACCTTAAAAGAAGTATTGGACGATTATAGGACAATCAACGAAGAAACAAATGGGGTATCCTTACAGGATGAAGTTAATTGCGTTATTCAATCGCCTGAGTTTGCGAAGTTTTATGAGTTGTTACAAAGCGAAGATAAGCGCAATGCGCTACAATTGATTTTAAATGATTTGATGGACGCTCAAATAATACAAAAATACAAAAATTGAAGAATATCATGTTTTATGTGGAATTAATGGTGACTAAGGACTGTATTGATACATGAAACTATAAAAGATATGGAGAACAATGAAGTCCAAGGCTGAAGAATTGGCTGAAGGCGTTCGAAATATTGTGTAAAATTGAGAAGAAAAATACAATAAAGTATTCGAGGATGTAAAAAGATATTGCCTGGAATAGCACAGCAGAATTAGGAGAATCTTTTGAGGAACAGAGAGAAGATACTGAAAAAACATTTAAAATTATGGAATATAATTTTTAGCAATATCTAATGTAGTGTTTGTTGTGATATGCCTTTTATATTTTTAAAATAACGTTCAATAAGGATTTTTAACTTTTAATAACTTTTTAGAAGCATTACCAATTTGGGTTTTTAGTGGATTTTTATTTATTATTCTACAAAGCAAATATCTGAATACAAAAGAGTAGCAACTGAATATAGGCATAAAGAGCTCCTAAGCACGGCATATATAGGCTGGAGAAAAGAAAGTGTACAGGCAAGATGAGAAGAAGATGAGAAAGCAAAAACTACTATGATATGACTTTTGATGCTATAAAATAAATCTCTAGCGATAAAATAGGTTCATCTGGAGGCAATATACCAACTTTTGACTCTTTTGGAAGGAATAGTCGATGCACTGCCTCTTGAATTACTAAAAAGCTTCATGACAAGATAAGTAATATTTTTAAATATCCCAAAAATTAACGATTTTATAGAAACTCATAATCTAAACTATCCACAAAAAGTGGAGAGTTTAGATGGGATAACTGATTGATTTAACAGAGAAAAAGCATTTAGCGAACTTGAAAATCATAAGGCATCTAAACCTTGCAAAAAAGTTTTTCTAATATATCCTATGTAAAATAATACATAACATATTACGCATTATTTTAATAACTCATCTAAATAATTCGCCCACCACTGCATCAGATCCTCATATCTGCTACAATTACGAGCTCTGTTGTAAGCTTCTCTTACTTTATCCTTATCTTTGTGTGCAGGAGGCAGCGCTCGATTATGTCGGCATGACAGCCATGATCGTTTCTTTTTCGTTTGCACATAGTTGAAAACATCGCACGAAAGCCATGAGAAACGATCTCATCTTTACCGTATCCCCATGCGTCCAGTGCTGTGTTTAAGGTGTTTTCGCTCATCGGTCTGTTTTTAGCTGAGTGCGCTTGGGAAAAGATAGCCTTCAGTGCTTCCGCGTACGGCGTGAGTCTTTCAACACTCGATGACTTGATCAGCTAAAAGGCAGCCTAAAGGCCTCTTTCATTTTCATTTTGTCCGCTTTTAATAGTCCATTTTAAGCGGACAGATCAGACTCATCCACTGGGCAGCTCTAATCGTTAAAAGGTCTCACGGCGGTGTAGGATCGCAAGCTTTTAGCGCAACTTTGGTTTTATGTCGCCGTTATATCCATCTACTGACGTAAGTAGCGTGCGTATCTCGTTTTTCGTCCGTGATCGTAGGGAAGGTACTTAGGCTTGGCGGTTTTAAAGGCGTATTTAAAATGTATATCGGCCACGACGTTGCGAGCAATTATCTCATAGGGTGACTGCGTAGTCTAAAGATTTGATTTAGCAAGATAAAAACTCGCTTGATCGTCTCTAAACTTCAGCTTTTTCTATGATCTTTAATACATCTATAGATCTCAACAGCCTTTTATGCTCTCTAGCGAGCGGTCTCCCAAATACGGCACAACATGCTTGTTAAAAATCAAATTCTGCTTTTTAGGTAGCTAGGCGATATGCTTGATGACTTTATCTCTAGCCATTTCTCCGGCGATATCTTTTTAGTGTAGTTTTTCGCTTCTCTTGCTTATGAGCGGATCGACGCCCTCTAATATCTGAGGCTGCCAACTCTCTGCGCTTTTTCTAGCGGTTGAGAGGCTAAGGTCTGGGTATCTTCCTAATGCCATGCGACGCATTTTTAAATGTAAGCGGGCTTTTATACTCAAATGCATTTACGACCACTTGGCTCGACAAATATAAATAAATTACGATCCGTCGGACTTTTTATAAACTTTATCTTTTTGGTTTTAAAGCTCTTATGGCTGTATCCGTTAAAGGAGGGTTGATCTTTGGCATTTTTGTCCTTAGTGTCCGCAAGCCCCTCAAAAATCAAGCGGCGATTTTTACGGACATACGGACAACGTTTTCATCTTCTAAATTATCCGTAAAAAGTCCTTAAAGGCAATTAAAAAGGCTTAAAAACATTGAAAAGCAATTTAAAGAGATGAAACAAAAGCTCGCTATTTATCGTGTTTTTGAAAGGTTTTTAAAAAGATTGAAAGGGATTAAAATTGTAAAATGGTGGGTTCACGGGGACTTGAACCTGGGACCATCCGGTTATAGTGAGCCGGATGCTCTAACCAACTGAGTCTATGAACCCACAGTTGAAAGAAAATCGTATTATACAAAGAAAAGCTTGTTTGTTGCTAAATTATAGGTTTTTGCATATTGATAATTAAATATCTAGCTGCCTATATATATAGATATTATAAAGCTTTTAGCTTGACTTTGTGTTAGAATGCACATCGAAAATTTTATTAAAAGGATGACAGATGTCGAAAGTGTATCGAGGTGTAATTACTAATGTAGAAGTCATAAAGTGACATCTTTCAAATACAACTACTACAAACACAGCAGATATAGGCACAAATTATAAATATGGAGAATTTATTTATAGGATTTAACTGCAAACAAAAAGCAGTATGTTGAAGGAAGTCTAAACAGCACGACATATACGTCCTCATACTGCTGTTCATAACTTTATCTATACATTTGAGCTTTCAGGCAAAAAGGATACCGAGATTTCAAACAGAAGATGCAGATATATGCTACTTGATGATGGTCAGACGAGCTTGTTGTTAATTATGAAAAAGATTACTGAGTGGTTATGAGTGATATTGATTATTTTCATAAATATCACAAGAGGGTATAATTTGCTACCGTAATTGTGAACCCATCATTGATTAAATATGGTTTTGGTAATATGCTTATTATAATTTTTACGTCTTTTATTGTTTTTGTTATATCTCTTCTTGTTATTACTACTTATATTAAAAGTACTCGCAATTATACCGATAGTGCTTATTACTGGACTATCTTTCTATAAAATGCATAAAAACCGTAAAAATGAAGTAAAACACCACAATGAAAAACGGTTGCAGGAAAAAGAAGAGTAGAAGCTCTTATATCTAGCTTAGAGCAAGCTGCATTATAATTACATTATTGGAGGGGTGTTGCCCTCTCTTTTTATTTATAATTTTTATTGCAGTGTCTAAAAATCTCTTTTTGCAGCGTTTGCATCTTTAAATTCTTTTCACTTTAACCCATTTGTTTGGCTCAAGAATTTTATAAGTTTCAAAGAGTTTTGATCTTATTTAGTGTCGCAGTTGGCAAGTCTTCGTAGCTTTTTATCGCTTCATATCTTGGATCGATCTGTAAACTGCACAGCTAAAAGCTTCTCATCCATGCCTGCTTCATCTTCCATCACCAAAAACGCCTATCAAGCGGCGGCAAGGGATGACGCTACCAGCTTGGAGTGGATACTCGTTTAGCACTAAAAATATCAGCCGGATCGCCGTCGGCTGCAAGTGTTTGGGAACAAAAGCCGTAGTTTGCTGGGTAAAACATAGCTGAGTAGAGCACACGATCAACTACGACCGCACCGCTATCTTTTGTCGATCTCGTATTTGATATTTGAGCCATAAGGTATTTCGATTACGGCATTGATTTTGTCTGGGTTTGAGCCAAATTTGATCTTTTGAAACGTCCATATATTCGTCCTTTTGTGTTGAAATTTCTCGTGATTTTTAGTATTTTTGCATTAAATATGCGTAAATTAACTATTTTATAACCTCTATGCTATCGACGTCGATCTCTGTTTTTGTGAAGTCTTTATCCACCCTCGCCTCTTATTCTTAAAAGGCGTATCTTCGTTGGCTGTTACATTGCCCCATTTTTATTTGTTGTCGATCTCAACAACGATAACGTCGCCATTTTTATCAACAATCTCATATTTGTCTGATTTGATGTGTGACTTTATCTTACCCTCAAGCATGACTTTGGCGTCGTCATTTAGCTTTAAAGCTTCTTTTTACGCTTATAACATTTTTCGCTTTGTGATTTGAGACAAAGCCTCCAGCCATTGCGATGCTAGCAGCCAGTGAAGCGATGATAGATTTTTCATTATTTATCCTTTTTAGGTCGGTTGTTGAATTTAAAAGGATATTACATTTTTGGTGTTAATAAATGGTAAGTTTTAAAAACCTTGCACCTTTTGATGCAAGGTTTGTTACTTTATAAGTTTAGCTAGTAAACTTGATGTCAGCTACGATTTCGTCGATGCCGCGCTCGCCATTTACCACGTGAAGTAGCTCTTTTTCGCTGTAAAATTCGCGGATAGGTTATGATCGGATCAAGATATGACTTTCATGCGGTTGTTAAACACTTCGTTGTTGTCGTCAGCGCCTCTTGCACGGCCAAGCACTCTAGCTCTTGCCACATCTTCGCTGACATCCACTTCGATGACGCCTTTTAGAGAAAACCTTTCGTCTTGCTCGCTTAAGACCTTGTCAAGCTCGGTCATTTGCTCAACGCTTCTTGGGTAGCCGTCGATTATGATGTTTGATTTATTTGAGCTTTTTGATGGCTGAGACGATCGCATTTACGACAACGTCAAGTGGGACCAAATTTCCTTTTGAGATAAAGCCGTTCTATCAGCTTTGCCAAGCTCGCTACCACTTGCGACTTCGGCTCTTAAAAGATCGCCAGTTGAAAAGTGAGCAAATTTTCTCATCATGCTGTGCGATGATCGATGCGTCTGTTGTTCTTGCCGCCGCCTGGAGCGCCGATGATTAAAAAAATAATTCTTCATTTCTTTTCCCTTTTTGATGAGCGCCTTTTTCGAATGAGTTTGTAAAATTCACGCCTGCAGCAGACTATATGTCTAGCTTTGGGATGACAAATCTTTCTGCACAACATCAAAAATCATCTCACTTTGATTTTTAAAATAACTCACAGTCGACATCCAAAAAGTCTAACCTATTGCAAAAATGTACAATTCTTTTGCTTTTCTCTTATCCTTAGTCCTAGCTCCCTAGTTGTTCGTTGCTAGCGTAGCTTGGTGCCTTTGTGAGTGGGCACTGAGCGCGCTGTGTTTTAGGGAAAGGCTATGACGTCGCGGATCGAGCTTGCTTTATTTTACAAGCATATTTAGTCTGTCAAAGCCGATCGCGATACCACCATGTGGAGGCGCACCAAATGTCAAGGCATCAAGCAAGAAGCCACTCTCACGCTGCTCGGCTTCATCTATGCCAAGAAGCTTAAAGACTTTTTGTTGGATGTCGTTTTTGTGAATTCTTATGCTTCCGCCGCCAAGCTCAAAGCCGTTTAGCACGACGTCGTGAGCGATAGAGAGGATATCTTCAAGATCAGGCTCATCTATATTTTTGGCATAGTAAATGGGTGGTGCATCGCAGAGTAGCTGCCGTCGTCATTTTGCTCAAACATTGGGAAGTCAAGCACCCATAAAAACTCAAGCTTGTCTTGATCGATGATACCATTTGCTCAGCTAGGAGAAAATTCTAAATCGTCCCATATAATCAAGCACGATCTTACCAGCACCAAAGAATACGACGTCGCCAACCTTTTAACTCACATCTTGAGACGATCTCGTCAAGATCGCTTTGCTCGAAAAATCTGCAAAGCGGACCTTTCAAAACCATCTTCTTTCATCTGGAAGTAGCCAAGACCTTGCGCGCCAAAGTTTACGTACAATTCCTTCAAATCTATTCATCTCGCGCTTACTAAAGATATTGTCGCCATTTGGTACTTTTTAGCGCTTTTTATGCGGTTTTTCTTCTTATCTTTTGCGATCCCGCTAAAAATCTCATTGCTTGAGCGCTCGAAAATATCAATGACATCGATCATTTTTTTAGATCATATCTAAGGTCTGGCTTGTCTGAGCCGTAAGTCTCGGTCGCTTCTTTGTAGCTCATACGTCTAAATGGCGTTTTTATGTCGTGTCCGCAGGCTTTAAAGATATCTTTTAGCATAGTCTCTGCCATATTTATGATATCTTCTGCTCGACAAAGCTCATTTCGATATCTATTTGAGTAAATTCTGGTTGGCGATCAGCCCTTAAGTCCTCGTCACGGAAGCATTTTTGCTATCTGAAAATACTTATCAAAGCCAGAACACATCAAAAGTTGTTTAAATAGCTGCGGGCTTTGTGGGAGCGCGTAAAAACTGGCCCGGATATACACGGCTTGGCACTAGATGAGTCTCTTGCGCCTTCTGGAGTTGCGCGTGTTAAAACTGGAGTTTCAAAACTCGATAAAGCCCATTTTTATCTAGGGCTGTTTCTAGCTGCTATCGCCGCGCGAGAACGCATTTTAAAGATATTTTGCAAGCGTTCGCTTCTAAGGTCTAAAAAGCGGTATTTTAGCCTGATGTCCTCATTTACGCTCTCATCGCCTATCATAAATGGTAGTGGCTCGCTTGGATTTTCGATTATGAGCTCGCTTTACTATCACCTCTATCTCGCCAGTTTTTAGCTTTGGATTGGTTAGTCCTTTACCCCTAGCTCTTTACTTTTTCCCTTTTTGCTTTTAAGACATATTCATCTCTTACTTTTTGCAGCCACGTCGTGTGCTTCTTTTGCTGTCAGCAGGGTCACAAACTAATTGTATAAGCCCGCTAACGTCTCTTAAGTCGATGAAAACAACGCCACCGTGGTCTCTATATGTGTTTGCCCAGCCACAAAGTATTACTTCTTTTGCCGATATCAGCTTTGCTAAGATCGGTGCAATAATGACTTCGCATAAAATGCCCTTTGCAATGTAGGCAATTATAATCGCTTTTCTTTTTGAAAAGCTTTGTTAAAATAAAATATGTTACAACTCATTTCTATGAAAAATGAAAGTGTACTTAATACCACAAACGCCAAAAAGAGTGGGACTTGTCGCGAAAGATTATCCTTTATTTAAGCAGGATTTAGCAAAGCTAGAAAGTACTAAAAAGTATAACGCAGACATTTTGCTGAGAAAAAGCTCATGCAAAACAGGAAAAAGTGGCTTTTGAGCTTGTAAAACTAGCCAAAGAGTGCGAATTTTCTTATCACGCTTGGCGGTGACGGCACGATCATTTCAACTTGCAGAAAGCTAGCTCACATCTCGCCGCTAATACTTGGCAGTACACGCTGGCAGGTTAGGCTTTTTGACAGATATCACGATAAATGAGAGTGAGAAGTTTTTAAAGACTTTTGATGATAATGTGAGGTAGAAACGCCATTTTATGCTTGATGTGACACTTCATAAAAATGATGGCAAAACCGAGCAAAGATAGCATTTAACGACGCAGTCATCGTTAGTAAAAATAGGCGGCTCGATGACGCATATAGAGGCGCTATAAATGAAAAAGTATTTTAACTCATATTTTTGGTGACGGCGTCATAGTGGCAACCCTGCGGGAACCACTTGGCATATAATATGAGTGCAAATGGCCCGATCATATACCCACTAAGCGAGGTCTTTGCGCTAACTCCCATTTGCTCGCACTCGCTCACACAGCGTCCAGTCGTACTACGAAAAATCACACGGTTACGTTAGAAACAAATAGCGACGCCATTTTAGTAATAGATGGCCAAGACCGCTTTGATATGAGTACATTTCAGCCGTCAGCATGAGCCTCGGCGATAAAAAGCGAGGCTGATACGCCACATCGGTAGGGATTATTTTCTCGACTTTAAAAAGAGAAACTTCACTGGGGTTATAATGATTGATCGAATTTGATTAAGGATTATTTAAATTTTAAAAATGTCGAGCTAAATTTCAAAGAGGGTCTTAGCGTATTTTGACGGGCGTTAGCGGCGCTGGCAAGTCGGTGTGATGAGCGCTATAATGGCTGTGGGCTAAAAGATAGCGAGGCAAGGCTAATAGAAGCTGATGTGGAGCATAATTTGAGCTTGATGAGTTTGGCATAGAAAACGAAGAGGTCAATATTTTTAAGCTTTTAAAAGATAAGAGCACGAGGTGATTTTTATAAACCAACAAGCCATCTCAAAGAGAAATGATTAGGCCCAGGTGGCGCGCGAGCACATCAAATATCTCTCGGCAAAAAGAGGCAAATGAATTTCGAAAATGAGAAATTTTCAATTTTGCTTTGATAGGCTTGAAATTTCAAAAATGAGAAGTTTAAAGAGATAAAACAAGAATTTGAAGAGGCGTTTTTGAATTTTCTGTACTCAAAAAGAGCTAGCCACTATAAAAGAGGAAGAGAAAAAGGTCGAGGAGCTAAGCGAGCTTGCTAGCTTTGAGATCGAGAAGATAAGAGCGTTGGGCCTAAAAAGGCGAGTTTAGAAGAGCTTGAGGAGACTAGGCTTAGTAAAAAGGATAAGATAAATGAGGCGTGGGCTAGAGCCGAGCGGATATTTGAGCTAGAGCACAGCGTAAATGAAGCGCTAAGTATCAGTGACCTTGACAATGGCTCGAAGATGCGATGAACGAGCTAAGGGTTGCAAAGAGATAGCCTAAATATGGAGGAGCTTGACGATATCGACGTGGAGAGCGTGCTTGATAGGATTGAAGCGCTCAAATGCCATCATTAGGCGCTACGGCAGCGAGGAGGAGGCGTTGAAGCGCTTGATAAAAAGGAAAAAGAGCTGCCAGATATGAAAAATTTGAAGCTTTGAAAAGAGCGAGCTGGAGAAGAAATTTGACGTACAAGCAAAAAGGCAAATGAGCTAGCGCAGCACTTTAAGCAAGGCAAGAGGCGTAAATTTAAAGAGCTTGAAGCGATGATAAATGATCACCTAAAAGAGCTTTATATGCCGATGATATCACGCTAAGGGATCGAGGCTAAGAAGCTTGATATTTTAGGCGCTGATGAATGGTCTCACTTAAACGAGACCTCGCTTTAGAAATTTAAGCTCAGGCAGAGCTAAACCGCTTAAGACTGGCCTTTATAGCCGCATCTAGTGAGATCACAAAAACTGGCGGAGACGTCATAATTTTAGATGAAATAGATGCAGTTAAGTGGAAAAGGGGCGATGAGTATCGCAAATGTCTTGCTTAAAGCTCTGCAAATTCTCAATATTTTTCTGCTATTTCTCACCAGCCGCAGCTTAGCTCAAAAGGCAAACTCGCACTTTTTAGTAGAGCGTCACGGTGAGAGTTCGGTCGTAAGAGAGCTTGACAAAGAGGAGCGAGTAAATGAGCTTGCGCGTATGATAAGCGGCGAGCATATCAGCGAAGAGGCGATAAATTTTCGCAAAAAGGACTTTTAAAATAGCTTGAGATAGGGTTTTAAATGAAGCTTTGTGATTAGGGTTTATTTGTTAAAAATCCGAGCTAATTTAATAAAAATCACAGGAATAATATGGAAAAGAAATTCAGTAGTTGATGATAATAAGGCACTTGCTAAGCTAATCGTCATGCAGATGGAAAAGAGCATCGATGAGATGGCTATCGACGTAGCGTGCACGACTTTGCCGAAAGCTCAGATGCTTATAAAGCGAGCATGGCAAAGATTATTTTATGACTATTTTGATTTAAACTTACCCGACGCACCAAACGGTGAGATCGTCGACTACGTGCTCTCTCAGGGGCTTTCAGCTATCGTTTTTAACAGGTAGCATTGATGATCAAACAAGAGTACTTATAAACAAAGATATCGTTGACTACGTCTATAAAGGCAACATGGACGATATCAACTACATATTTCAAATGATAAATAGGCTTAGCAAAAATAGACAATACAAGGTCCTTGTAGTGGAGGACTCGCTGCCATTTAGAAATATGATAAAAAAAGTGCTAACTAGCCTTCAGTTTAGGGTGCTGGCAGCAGCTCACGGCGAAGAGGCGATGAACTATTTTGCCGACCATCCAGATATCATTTGATAATAACAGACTAGAATGCCCGTCAAAAGACGGCCTTGAAGTCTTAAAAAGAGGTCAGAAAAAGAGAAGGATAAAACCAACTTAGCGTTATCGTCATGACCTCGCCTAGTGAAAAACGGACGCTTCGATGTTTTTAAAAATGGTGCGACTGACTTCATAGCAAAGCCATTTTTCTAAAGAGGGAGCTCATCTGCCGCGTAAATAACTCTATCGAGGCGATGGAAAACATAAATAAGATAGCACCTTTCGCAAACCGCGACTTTTTGACTGGCGTTTATAACAGAAGATATTTCTACACCGATATAGAAGAGTATATAAAGCTGGCTGAAGAGATCGACGAGCCTTACGCTTTTGCGATGCTTGATATTGATTTTTCAAAAAGTCAATGATACTTATGGGCATGATGGTGGCGACAAGATACTAAAGTCACTTGCGAAGATGCTAACTGACAATACAAAAAGGAAGCGACGTTATCGCGAGATTTGGCGGCGAGGAATTGTGTTGTGTTAAAAAGATCACCAAAGAAGAGGCGATCAAGTTTTTGTAACTTAAGGGCAAAAGTTGCTGAAAATGTGGTCATGATAAAGGGATAAACCAGTAAGAGTTACTGTATCTATCGGTGTATCTTTTTGGTAAAGGACACTGCGAGATAGACGATATGCTAGGGGAGGCTCGTGACCAAGCGCTCTACGTCGCAAAAGAAAATGGCAGAAATAGAGTAGAAATAGCTTTATGATTATAGATACGCATTGTCATTTGGATAGTAAGTAGTGATCATGATCTTGATAAGAGTCGTGGAGGAAGTTAGAAGTTGGGGACTAAAATGGCTTTATTATCCCTGGGGCTGATATTAATGATTTACCAAAAATCGGCTAAAATAGCGCACGAAAAAGTGATATTTTTCTTTTGCTGCTGGAGTCCATCCATACGACAAAGAGCTTTAATATAGATGTTTTAAGAGAACTTTGCAAAAAGACGAAAAAGTGCGTGGCGATCGGCGAGTGTGGGCTTGATTATTTCCGTTTGCCAAAAGATGAAGATGAAAGGCTAAGAGAAAAAGATGAACAAAAGACGTGTTTTTAGCTCAACTAGATTTGGCTATTGAGTTAAACAAACCCGTTATCCCTCCACATCAGAGAGGCTAATGAGGACTCTTTTTAACATCTTAAAAGAGTATGCGCCAAAAGCTTAAAAGCTGGAGCGGTTTTGCATTGTTATAATGCCTCGCCACTTCTTTTTAGAGCTTTTGCAGTGGGAATTTTACTTTGGCATAGGTGGCGTTTGACATTTAAAAACGCTAAGGGTAGTTGAGATCCTGCCAAAAATCCTCTTTGACAGGATAGTAATAGAAACTGACGCTCCATATCTCACGCCAGAACCAAATCGTGGCAGAGAGAAATGAGCCAGCATTCTACAAACATCTGTTGCTAAAAAAAGATGGCTGAAATGTCAAACCTTGGATTGAAGTGGTTTTGTAAAAGAAACTTCAAAATAATGCCAAAAGGTTATTTAAGTGCTTTGCTTTGAAAGTAGGGTATTGCACTTGCCCAAGATGCTAATGCGTCATTAGGCTTTGACACGAAAAAGGATAGAAATGAAAGCAATGCTTAAGATATTTTTAATGTTTGCATGTAGCACTTTGCTACTAGCAAACGCACCTGAAAAGAGCTCGTACGACACTCAGGTTAGAGTTCACAAAGAACTAGACATTGACGCTAGCTTTATGAAGACTTCTCACTATGCAAAGATGAGGCAAGGGCATCAAAGACTCTGAGATTAGAACATTTACAGATGCCCCTAAAAAAACGGCTATATGTATATACCAATGGTAAAAGAGCAGATCAAAAATCAGGCGTTCCTGAGTCGTTTTTCTACCTAGCGATGATTGAGTCTGGCTTTTCAAATCACACAGTATCAAACGCAAAAAGCCACTGGCATGTGGCGGTTTATGGAGCAAACAGCGAAGCTTTCACGGCCCTAAAAAGTAGGTCAATACGTTGATGAGAGAAAAAGACCCAGTTGAGTCAACTATCGCAGCTACAAACTATCTAAGATCACTTAAAAATCAATTTGGCAAGTGGTACTTGGCCCGCAATGGCATATAACTGTGGCGATGGCGCGTTAAGAAAAGCTATACAAAAAGCTGGTACAGACGATCTTGTCACACTTCTTGACTCTGAGAAAAAGTATCTTCCAGCTGAAACTAGAAATTTCATACTCAAATATTTTAAGAGCAGCATATATCGCAAAAGATGCGGACTTTTTGATCTCCAAAGAGTCGTCTTTGCTAAATATAAATGGCGGCCTTAAACTTACAAAGGTAAAAGTGCCAGGCAGTACAATTTAGCTCAGATAGGCGACAGCATCGGTCTTAGCACATGAAAAAGCAATAACCCACATTTAAAATTTGTATTTACCCCGCCAACACTAAAAAGACTACTACGTCTACATTCCTGAAAATAAAAAGCAGCTTTTCTCTGGTACCTTTCAAGCCATTTAATGGCAAAAAAACAACTTCTATGCCTACACAGTTAAAAAGGGTGAGACGTTACTTTCTATCTCTACGGGCGTGAGCCACAGAGCGATCAAGGACTACAACGAGCTTAGCACAAATGCTGTAAGCTACAACCAAAAAGCTTATCATTCCATTTTCTACTCAAAACAAGTCGCAAAAACTATGTAGTGCAAACAGGCGACACGATCGCATCTTTGTCTAAGAAATTGAATGTAAGTGAAAAAGATCTAAAAGATGCAAATTCTTTGGCTGAGTTCAAAATTTAAATGTCGGAGCAAGCATTGTCATACCGTAAGAGCCTACTTTCTATCTAGGGCTAAGTTTTATACTTCTAATCACTGGCTGTTCTTGGGTGGGGCTCCCATTTGCTCCAAGCGGCCCAACCAATGTAAAAGGCAACAATTCAGCCTCCCAGTCCAAAAAGCGACTATGAGGCCATATACAATAAACGGTAAAACCTACTATCCAACAGTCGTAAGCGTCGGTGACAAGGCGAGCGGTACAGCAAGCTGGTATGGTCCATTCCACGGTAAAACAACCTCAAACGGCGAAAGTATAATATGTACAACATGACCGCAGCGCATAAAAACCTTTGCCTATGAATACGATCCTTAAAGTTACAAATTAAGAAATCAAAAAGCGTCATCGTGCGTATAAATGATCGTGGTCCATTTGTGGCTGATAGGGTGCTTGACCTTTCAAAAGGCAGCTGCGATGAAGCTTGACGTCATCGGCACTGGAACGGCCCCTGTTAGCATGGAGGGTCATCGGCTTTAATGAGGATGTAAATGTAGTAGCAAGCGCGCAAACAAAAGCCAACAAGTACCGGCATAAAAAGTGCCAAAACCCAGTCTCGCCGACAGCCCCAACTGGTGGCATCGTCATCTCATCAGAGCAGCGAGTCGTGGGCGGAGATTTTATGGTGCAGATAGACTCGTTTTAAAAACCTTGAGGGCGCAAACAGATATCAAAGAGAGCATCAAAGCATAGATGGCTACAAGTCGGTAGTTAGGACATTTACAATAGATGGCTCGACCATTTATAGGGTATTTTTACATGGCTTTAGAAGCGAGGACGAGGCTAGGGATTACGCTAGAAGCGGTAAATTCAAGGCGCATTTATAGTAAGAGGCTAGGGGCGTGAGAGAGAGATACTAGAACTAACTAGAAATACAAAAGAGACGCTAAATTTCGATGAAACTTAAAAATGTACGGCTCTGGGACTGCAAAGATAAGCACAGGCATAGGGTTTTTCGACCATATGCTTGAAGCTTTTTACAAAGCACTCTTTGCTTGATCTTGAAATTTCATGCAAGGGCGATACGCATGTGGATTTTTCACCACAGCGTCGAAGATGTCGGCATAGTTTTAGGACAGCTTTTAAAAGAGGCTTTATATCCGCTAAGTGGTGTTGAGAGAGTTTGGCGAGGCGAGGCGTTGTTATGGACGAGGCAGCTGTTTTTGCGCACTAGATCTTAGCAATAGAGCCTACCTCGTATATGAGAAATTCTAACCAAAAAATGCCAAAGTAGGGAGTTTGACACGGAGCTTGTGGAGGAGTTTTTAGGCGGTTGCTGTCAAATCTGGTATCACGCTTCATCTAAATCACCTCGCGGCAAAAACACTCACCACATCATCGAAGCTACTTTTTAAATCGTTTGCCGTCGCACTTCGCAGAGCACTTGCTAAAAACGCAAGGATCGGCACTCCAAAGCACAAAGGGTCTTTTATGATAGAGATTATATTTTTAGACGTTGATGGAGTGCCTCACTGATGGCAAGATCATCTACACGCAAATGGCGAAGAGCTCAATTTTTGATCGTAAAGATGGCTACGCGATGAGAGCTGGCTAAAAGCTTGGAAAGAAAGCTGGCCATCATCACTGGTAGAAAGTCAGCTATCGTTGAGCGAAGAGCTGAGGATCCCAAAAGATAAATCACGTCTATCAAGGCGTTGGCGATACTGCGGTGGCGAGCGAGATATTGAATTTGAAGGGCTAGCTTTAAAAACGCTGCGAGCTATCGGCGATGATTATCAATGACTATAAGATTTTAGACGCAGTTGCATGGAGTTTTAAGCCAAAGATGCGGTAAAAAGAGCTTGACGTGAAGACAAAGCTAAAGCATAAAGGTGGCAATGGTGCGGTCAGGAGATGATCGAGCTGATCATAAAATCAGAATATATGATGAGTGGTCGAAGCGTTGGTTGTAAAGATACTTTTCTACTTCGTCGTGGCTATTTTTAGTGCTCGTGATGATATTTTTGAGCGGCTCAAGACCCATATCTGGCAAAAACGAGCTAAAAGATAGACGCAAAGATATCAAATATGCAGATAAATGACGTGGTTGATTATGAGATAAATGCGACTAAAATAAGCGGGAATTACGAGGCTGACGAGCTAAAGTAGATATAACGATAGAGATGAATCTTAGACTTTAAAGGCGAATTTTTAAGAGGAATTTGAGGCACTTTCTAAGCTCAGATCAAGGCAATCTCACAAAATGACGAGATAATATTTCATGCAAACTACGAAAACAACGATAGTTTAAGGTTTATAAGCGACGAAGTGATATATGGCACAGAAGACCAAAAAGTAGTAAGATCAGACGAGCACTCACAGTCACTAGAAACGGCGATAGGGTGCTAGGCGAGAGCGGGAAACTACGATCTAAATAAAAACAAAACGCAGATAAAAAGGGTTAAGGGCATGGGTAGAGAAAGTAGCGATTTTAGCGGTGATTTTGGGCTTTACATTTTAAATAGCAGAGCAGGTTGAGATCACTTCAAATGATTTTTGCTGACGAAAAACAAGCAGATCAGCGAATTTGTGGGCAAATGTAAATATCAAAAAGGCTCATACGACGAGCTAAAAGCAAACAAAGTCGTTGTGCACTTTGATCAAAAAGCGCCAGCCAGTAAAAATACGTAGCCACAGGCAACGCTAGGGCTAGTACTCTCATGAAAGACAAGCACTACGACGGCAAGGGCGACACGCTTCATTTATGAGCCAGCAAAGCAGACCTACACGGTCAGTGGATGACTATTTTGCACGAAGTGGAGACTGATAAAAATGTCTATGGCGACAAAGATCGTTGTCAATCAAAAAGATGGCACATATAGCGCTAAATAGCGATGAGAAAAAGCCGAGTCAATTTATCTTTCAGATCGAGGATAAGAGCAAGTGATCAGAGCTCTTTGGCGCTATCATTACAGCCCAAGCATCAAAGAGGCTCCAAGCTTTGTAACGAGCGAGGTGGTCTTTTTGGGCAGGTCAAATGTAGGTAAAAGTAGCCTCATAAACGCACTCTGTCAAATCAGAAAATTTAGCCAAAAGCTCGTCCACTCCAGGTAAAACGCAGCTTATAAATCCTCTTTGAGGCTGAGTTTTGCGAGCAAAAAGATGAGCAAGAGGAAAAGAAAAATGAAACTCATCTTAGTCGATCTCCCAGGCTTTTGGCTACGCAAAAGTGGCAAAGTCAAAACACGATGAGTGGCGTACTTTTAGATGAGTTTTTGAAATTTAGAAGCGACATCAGACTTTTTATACATCCTCATAGACGCTAGGCACTTTGATCTCAGACATCGACGTGAACGTGGATACTTACTTAAAAAGCTTTTTAAGGGCTGATCAAAAATCTTAATGATACACAAAAGCGACAAGCTAAATCAAAGCCAAAGAGAGTGCGATAATGAATTTGACCCTAGTGGTATTTTGGTCTCAACACTCAACAAAAAGCGGCATCGACAAGGCACGAGAAGCTATCATAAACCACGCTCTTGGCAGGTAAAATGCAAACCATAAGCAGCTTGAGACGTTAAAATTCTCAAAGGATTTTTATCGGCTGCATTTTTGCTCTCTTACGAGATCGCAAGCACGCAGTTTGGCTTCTTGCCGCCACTTATTGGCATCATTTTTACCTATATGATCTTAGAGCATTCAAGAAAGCAAAAGCACTATGATGAGTTTAAGCTCTCATGGTATTTTTCAGTCGCATTTTTGGTCTTGCAGAGCAATTCACGGCTTTTATCTCTTCTCAACCATCATCGCCTTTTTGCTCTTTTTACAACTTCGTGCTAGACTGGCTTTATACGACGATGAAGTGGCGAAACTGCCTGCTTATCATCTTTGTCGCCTCTGGATACGTGCTAACTTTTTCTTATAAACAACCTCTTGCGTTTACGTTTTTAAAATGAGCCAATTTAGTCTTTAGCTCGGAGTATGTTCTCTTTCATAGCCTTTGAAAGTATCCTTATATCGTGCTTTTTAGGGATAAAGTCCCATGAGGATGCGTATCGTTTTTGGCGTGGTTGCTCTCTTTTGGATCATGCTTTTTGGGGCGTACCACCTAAGCATAAACTCAAACACCTACTACAACGAGATCGCTGAGCAAAATGCTATCAAACCATCTACATACCGCCAGTTAGAGGCATCATCTTTGACGCGCACGATCGCCCCATGGCGGTCAATCGCGCTGGCTGATCTGCGTAAAGCCATCTAAGCTGCTAGCAAAAAGGTGATAAATCTAGACGACGAGCTAGCATATATCGGCTCGCTTTTAGCGATCTAAATGTCACAAAAACTAAAAATGAGTACATCAAAAACGACTCAGCCTATAACCAAGACTTCATAAACGTGGTCGAATCGTGTTGATTATGATACTGCCATTTTTGCGCCGCTCTCTTTACGCGAGACTAGAGATCAGGCCCGCTTCAAAGCGTCACTATCCACAGCAACGACCCAGCCTCTCACATCATCGGCTACGTCGGCAGTGGGCAAACCAAAAAGATATGGATAATGACCCATTAACAAAGCTCACAAACTACATCGGCAGAAGCGGAGTCGAGCGCTTTATAACCCTATCTGCAAGGAATTCAGGGCTTTCAAAAAGATGCTGCAATGCGCTGAACGAGGAGATCGAGCAGGTGAACTACCAAGCACCGCAAAGCCAAAAATATCGCTTTGCAGTCGATCTCGAGCTGCAGCAGTTTGTCTCTGACGTCTTTGGCAGGGACGCAGGCAGCGTCATCGTTGTGATTCAAAAGATGGCGCTATCATCGCTGCTGGAAGCTTTCCTGAGTACGATCTAAAACCCATTTGTGCTTGGTATCAGTCAGGCTGAGTGAGGAGCTCGTTAAAAACGTAGACCACCCATTTACAAATAAGCTGATAAACGGCCTCTATCCACCAGGGTCGGTCGTGAAAATGGGCATGGCGCCAGCATTTTTGGATAATGGCATGAGTAAATACGATAGCTTTTTGTAGCGGTTCGTATGAGCTTGAGGGCGTAAATTCGCTGCTGGAACTCACATGGACACGGCAATGTCACTGGGCGAATACGGCCATTAGAGAGAGCTGCGATGACTATTTTTACAAAGGGAGCCAAAAGATCGGCATAGACGCGCTTGTGCCGATACTTGAGCGCATGGCTTTTGGTAGAAAGACCGATTGGACTCTGCCAAATGAGTTTGTAGGACGCTGCCAAGCAGGGAGTGGAAGATGAGGAAGTACGGCAAGTCGTGGTTTCAAGGCGAAACGCTCATCACCTCTATCGGTCAGGAAATCTTTCTTGTTGGCACGCTGTGCGCAGGTGGCTAAATCACACCGCTGGCCTTGCCACTGGGCTAAATGTGACGCCGCATTTTTAAAGAGTACTCGAGGGCGAAAAGGTTGATTTTACCCCGACAGATGATGCTTTTTACTCCGTTTGAAAAAGTCGCAGCTACCCGCCATAAGACATGCGATGTATAGTGGCAAACCACCCAAGAGGTACGGCAAACTAGGCACTTTACAGGAAGTCTTGTAAAGGTTGCGGCAAAGACTGGAACGGCTCAAGTCGTTGGCATCTCGCCAAACTGAAAAAGAAGCGTATGAAAGAGGAAGATATGGCGTACTTGCAAAGGTCTCACGCGTGGATGACGACCTATGCACCTGCGAGGACCCGCACTACGTCATCACAATGGTTGCTTGAGCACGGCGGCCACGGCGGTAGTGCGGCTGGTCCCAAGATATCGCAATGTGTATAATAAACTCGTGCAGATGGGCTACATAGACCTGAGTAGCGCAAAAGCGAGCAAGATAAAAGAGAGATAAGAAGAAGTAATTAGTTTTGTCTGCACGTGTAAAGATTTTTGATGAAATTCTGGCTTAATGGTACTCGCTTTACTAGCGCAATTACCTATTACTACCCGTATAGCGTGGCTACTCAAATTTAATAAAAACACTTTTATGAACTAAGATTTTCTTTTTAAAAGTAAATCTATTTTGCAATTTACAAAATCTACTCACTCTGCCCTAGCAGACTACTAAAATTAGATCCGTGATATGCTCGTTCATACTCTGAGATTTGATAGACCTTTTTGATGCATGCTTTTAGTGCGTTTGTTTGCACTCTAACGTGCGAGGGACAGGGAGATAAGATAATGGGACGGCTTCGTATCTGTCGTACAGTTGCAAACCTTCTAAGAAAAATCTTAAAGTTCTCTTTGTCTCTGGATAAAAACGCTTAGTATTCTAAAGCTACTGTTTTAAAATGAGATTTTCTTTACTAGTTTACACATTTTAAAAATCTTACTCACTGCCTTAGCAGGCTACCACCTGTGAGCCGTGATATGCCTCGTTCATAAAATTTGCAGAATTGGTGAGTTTTGAAAACACATGCAGTGTGACACTACTACGCACACATTTGTAGTGCGTAAAAAGTAGGCATTAGCTTAGTCTGGCATCGCAAGCAGAGAGATCTGAGAGATAATGGATATGGCCTCAATTTGTCGTGCTATTGCAGCCAGTGAAGCTGTACTTTAAGCGCCTCCATTTTAGATAAATGAAAATACTTTTTGCAAATTTTAAAAATCTTTACTCGCTTGTCGTGGCAGATCATTAATTTAGGTTTAGCAAAGCCACTACATAAATAGCCATGATTTACCATGTAATTTTAGCTACGTAGCGACCAGCTATTTGTTTCACAGCTAGTTTGAATTATAGTAATTTCCTAGCCCCAAATGGAGCTAGGATGATTATTTTTAGCTACAAGAGCGTTTTTAGCACATCATCGATCGTATCTACGGCGATGATCTTCATGTCGCCTTTACTTCATTTGGTATATCGACAAGGTCACGGTCATAGTTTTTACGGTATCAGAGCTGTTTTGATGCCAGCTTTTCAGAGCGGCGATGAGCTTCTCTTTTTGAGTCCGCCGATAGGTAGCACTCTGCCACTTAGCGTGATCTCGCCAGTCATCGCTGACATCGTGTCTTACTTTTGTATCAGTAAGTATCGATGCGATCGCCGTTGTCATCGTGATACCAGCGCTTGGTCCGTCTTTTGGCACCGCACCCTCTGGCACGTGCGAAGTGAAGGTCGTAGCGTCATAAACGTCGCTGGCTTCGAGCTTGTGCTTGTCGTCATCTAGTTTTGGCACGATAGCCATTGGTACTTTTTAGTTTTTATTATCGATCAGCACTTTTACAACGCTAAATGCGATGTGAGCGCTCTCTTCATCACGTCGCCTAGCTGACCGGGTGATCTGCATGCTGCCTTTGCCGGATCCTGATAGCCCTCGATCCTCAGCACGTCACCACCGACACTCGTCCACGCAAGGCCATTTACTAAGCCGATCTGGTCTTTTTGTCCGCTGGCTCGATCTCATAGACCTTTTTCTCTAAAAACTCTTTTAGGGTACCCTAGCCGTGACACTGATCTTGCCCTCATGGTTAAGATATTTTATGCGACTTTTCTTAGTATGTCAGCGATCCTGCGGCGTAAATTCCCGCACGCCACTCTCTCTCGTGTAGTCGCCAATTATTAGCCTCAGTGCCTCTTTACCCTATGCTCACATCGCTTGGTTTTAGGCCGTGCTTTTTAAGCTCTTGGGGCAAGAGATATTTTTTAGCGATCTCACCTTCTTGTGGGGTGTATGAGCTAAGTCTCGATAAACTCCATCCTGTCGCGAGAGTGCGGCTGGTATCATACTCACGTCATTTTGCTGTGGCGATGAAGATGATCTTTGCTAAGATCGATATTGAAAATTTAGGGTAGTAGTCTCCAATTTATTATTTTGCTCTGGGTCTAATATCTCAGTAAAACCGCGGTCGGATCGCCTCTGCAGCTTCTGCCAACCTTGTCGATCTCATCTAGTACAACCACTGGGTTCATCTGCTTGGCTTCTATGAGCCCTTGTACAATGCGGCCTCGGCATAGCGCCTATATAAGTGCGGCGGTGACCTCTTAGCTCGTTTACGTCTTCAAGTCCGCCAAGCGCGATCCTGACTCAGTTCGCGCTTAGCGCCTTTTGCGATCGAGTTTGCAAGGCTGGTTTTTACCCACACCTGGAGGGCCTGCAAAGCACAAAATGGCGCCATTATTTACCTTTTTCGCCAACGCCTCTAAGCTCTGGAAAAGCTCACGCAATGCAAAAATACCCTCATGCGCTCTCTGGCTTCTCTAGGCTGTAGTGGTCGGCATTTAGGGTGCTTGCTCACCCTCGGTGATAGATGACTTTTTCTTAGCTATGTTTTCAAATGGAATTTCCAAAACCCAGTCAAGGTAGCTCTGCAAGGTGTTTTGCATCAGCCGAGTCTGGTGCATGCGCGAAAGCTTATCTATTTGTTTTTATCTCTTTGTAGGCGTCATCAGCCATACCTTTCTTAGCTTCAAGCTTTTTGCGGTACTCTTCGAGCTCCTCTTCACGGCTAGTGTCTGCCCCAAGCTCAGCTTGAATTTGTTTTTAGCTGCTCTTTTAAAAAGTACTCTTTATTTGTCTTGTCGATCTTTTGAATGAACCTTGTTTTTGATCTCTTTTGAAGCTTGTTTGCCTCGATCTCTCGATGACGTAGTCGATGAGCTTTTTAGCAGGCGCTGCTCTAAAATTCTTCCTCGATAAAAAGCTATAAGCGATCTGTTTTTAGGCGAAGTGCGCTTGAGACTAGGGTCGCAAACTCTGATCGCCTCAGCGCTCTTCTTCGATCGTTTTTAAAAGATCAGGTGGGAAAAAGTGGCACAACCGCGAAAGCTCTCTTACTTTTTCTCTTAAAACTACTAGTAAGAGCGTCAGTTTTTGACCTGTGATGGGCGCTTGACGTGGAGTCATCGACGACGCCACGGGAGCGGATTTATCGCCTGATTGTCTTTGGGTAATTCCCTGCCCCTTGTCGATGCCCTGAAATAGCACCTTCACACGGCCATCAGGTAGTGGCACACGGCGCATTATCGTGCCGATAACGCCTGCGTCATAGATGCCGTCAAAGCCCTCAGCGCCGTCTTGCTGTGGCTGTAGGTACGACAAGGATCGGCGTCTCTCCTTGTATGGCAAGCTCAAGCGCTTTTTAATTCTTTCTTCGTCGCTTAGCGGCGTTATCATAAATGGATATAAAAATAGCTCGTCCTCAACGATGATAGGAATTTCGGTTGGCAAGCTTTTTGTTTTCGTTTATTTGCAAAACTTTTCTCCCTATTCAAACAGTTTTCTATACCATGCCACGTCAGGTTTGATAAGGTCTGAGTTTTTAAACGGCGACTCTTCTAGCTTTTTGCTCGTAATTTAGCCGAAACGTCACGGCCAGTTCTCTTTGTAAAGATCTGCTATTTGCATATCTAAGAAGTAAAGAGCGAGCTTAACTTGATAAGCATGGTCTCGATAAGTGGCTTATACTCGGTGTTTGACATATATAAAGAAATTCTCTCGATCTCAGTTACGCTATCTTCCATTAGCTTTTTGGTTGCGGTTTGGTGGGTAAATGAGTCGTACTTGCTTTTTATTTTTAGATACTGGGCAAATTCTGTTTTTGGGCCGTTGTCGCCGTATCTTTGATGTATTCATCAAGATAGTGGATTTGCCATAAGATACTCTTCCTCGTTTGCGTGAGCTTGGGCAAGGATGAGTAAAATTTGTTTCAAAAAGTGGGCTTGCATGTGCTCGCTCGCCATTGAGATGTAGTGTTTGTCAGCAGACTCCAAGTCGCCATCTTTGATGTCAGCGATGACCTGAGAGTACCACTGTCTGGGCTTAGATTGTAAAGCTCGGTGTATTTTTCAGCACAACCACTAAAAAGCCCTAAAAAGAGCCACAACTGCTATAATTTAGAAAAATCTTTCATGCTTTTCCTTAAAAAGTTTAAATTCACGTATTCTACATTTTTGCCATTATTTTTGTATACTTTAAAAACTATGCTAAAAATAAGGCAATCTACAAAACAGGAGTTAGTATGATTTTTAGTGTTAAAAGCCCTATTTTTGAGGCTTCGAGCATATCAAGACGATGGAACTGATTGAGCCTCGACACTTGTTGTTGGCAAGCAAAGATGACGAAACATCTTTTTACTATGATAAACCTTTTGCATTAAGAAGCTACGAATCGATATCCGCAAGTTATTATGGAAGAGCGTGAGGGAGACTCAAAGAGAGCTCACAACTTAGAATTTATAACATCATAGTAGTTGCTCTTCCGCTTGAGAAATCAACTGACATTTTGTAGCTCCTATTGTTTGTAATATGGACAATATGACCTTGTCTCAAGTGGTTTTTAGATGTTACAAAAATATCCACAACACGGACAAGCTGAGATGATAGAAAATTTATACAAAGATAATTATAACTCAAATATTTTTGAAAATCAAGGATTGATTTTTCCCGTCCAAGGAGGTAGCGTTGAAGATCGTATATCTACTTTGCTTTATAGCTATATTTAGCTGGTGTGCGCCAAGAGATTGCACACCAGGTGAGGCAGCTTCTATAAGCTGCAACGTCGGTGCTAAACCAGTTTTGCTTGATAGATGCTGAAGAGTACCAAGGCGGAGTCTCAAAAATATCCCACACTGCATAAAAACTTTCCCCAGAACTTGGACGATAGATAGTGCAATTTAGTCTCAAATTTAGCCCAAGATCACTATCATATCTATCGTTTCCAGGCTCACCAGAGTAGCAAAGATCTCTTTACCGCGCTAGATGATAGAGCGCCTGGGGTCACGCAAAGAGCGATAAATGGCAAGCTGAATACAAGAGTAAATGGCGATATGGCAAACCATCGGTGCTACCGTTATGGTCCCTCAAGGTAGCAAATATAACTTCAATCAAGGTACAGCCAAAAACATCATCGATCACCACAGAGAAAAGAGTATGTAAATGACGGCAGTTTTGCTATAGTAGCTACGCACTTTGCCAAGGCGATTTTGTCCATGACCCAAATACAATTTAGCTACTGCAAAAACTCAGCCTCATCTACATTTGACTTTAGCGAAAAAGGCACCTTTATACAAAACAACCTTAAAGGCAAAAACGTAGTCTACGCCAGACTTTTACTGGGGTGGCTCAGCTTATCAAAACTGGATGGTCTCAAATGGCCTACACTCATCCTAGCGCTCTAAAACTATATCAAAGGATATAGCAAGATAGACTTCAAAGCCCTGAAAGCCAGTGATCACTCATAGATGCTGAGCCAAAAGATCTCTTTTGGTTTGGGCATTTAGCGAGTACCAGCCAAAGTCGATGACAAATGAGGTCTTTAATTTGCGTGATGGTGACGAGAGCTATAAATTTGCAGTAAAATCCAGCATAAACTACATCTATTCAGCAAGCGCAGACGGACAAAGATCGTGCAAGATAGTCTTGGCGCTACCAAGGAAAGCAGGACCTTTTATGCTGGAAATATAAGATTCACCATAATGCCGCATAAAAGATGACCATCTCAGCCCAAATGATAGAGATCTGACAAAAGGCGGACACGCTTATCATTTGGATAATAGAAAAGCGTTAGGGCTCGCTGCTTTTTGCACCAGTGGAGGGCAAAAATGGCTACTGTATATTTATAGCTCCGCAGTTTGCGCTTGAGCTCTTGTTATCATATATGACTTTGATGATGAGACGGCTATCGCAAACAACTATAGAGCCAAAAATGGTTAGCATATTTGACGGCCTTGCAGCTTGCTCCGGATCCATCGATGAGCCAAAATGGCACCGAAAAACTATCCACCGTAAATACAATTTAGCAACGTCTACACGCCAAAAAGTTGAAATATAGACGCTTCGCTCACGATGTTCTCTTTGGTGGCAAGATAGAAGTGGGCAGTGAAAACATAGAGATAGGGCGAAAACTACGAAAGTATCACTAGCGGATACAATAGTCAGGGTCAGCAGTTTAACCTCGACTATGACGAAATTTGGTCAGCCCATAAACAAAGACAGAGCCTATAACAACTTGGTTGATCTAGATATATTTGACATATCAAATAAAAATGACATATCAGCAAAAAGAGGCTGATGTGAAAATTTACAGTCGCGACAAAAAGAACATCAGAGGCAGTAAGCATCGAGCGTATATCTAGCGCTTGCTGGCTTTTTCCACTCGCATATACAGGCCAGAGGCTCAATGTGGAGGAGCTATATTACAAAAGAGCCAAATGAGACTAAATTGAAAAAGCAACAGGCTCTATCGAGGTCGTAAAAGATACTGAGCTAAAAACTATCATAAAGTGATGAATAGATCAAAACGAAGATGCTGAAGAATCGTTTGCTCTAAAAGCAGTCGTCGATCCAAGTCAATTTAGTAGTCCAAACTCTACAACCATAGTAAGATCAACAGTCTGATCGAGTACCTGATACCTATGCCAGGACGCGAGCATTATAATGACAACACAGGCTTGCAGCACTTTAGTGGCAAACAACCTAACCTTTTTCTAGGGACAAAATGCAGATACAAACAAAGGTGGCTTTGATAGAGAAAGAAGGGCAACTACGCTTATGCTTATTTTTCAAACCAAGCTTCAGGCCGAATCGAAGAAAATAGCACAAAGGCAACTGTTGCTAATGCCAGTATAATGAGAGCCTCACGATACCTACATCAAAAATGTACCCATCTAGCCACAACATCAGATAAAAGGTGGCGAGCCAAACAACTTCATCCCAAGTAACAAAACCAGACGACGGCTCAGGAGCTTTTAAAAAGTAGACTTTTAACCCAAGTATCCTCGCCGTTTGACCTCTATATCACAAACTACGGAGCTTATGGCGACAAAAGAGCGCCAGATTCGCCAGTAGACGTCAAAGTAGAGCTAGTTACGTCATGTGGTGCTACGTCACTCTATATGAAAGATATTACAATTTAGCACGCAAAGTGAGTACCTACTACCAGATATCAACATAGATAGCGCGCACAGCAGGGTTAGAGTTAATTTCGCACCTTTGGATAAGATTACAAACAAGATAAGGGTTGATTGTGAGAAAATTTAGATGACTTTCTGCTATAAGACCAAGCCACTTTAGACTTTTGGAACAACAAAAAGATGCCATACTACTAAAAGGCGACTTTTATAGGCGGTCAACTTACGATAGTACGATCGCCCTTGCAGCCATGAGAGCAAAAATAAAGGTTTGGCAAAATGGCTATATAAACACCCTAGATGCGAGCTCACGGCGGATGATAACGCCACTTGTAAACGTAGCTTTAGACGATGAAAACACAGGCTAAGCGCGACTTTTGCCGATCTTAGCAAGGCGCTTGCAAAAGACTCTACGCCAGCACGCCAAAATGGTGATGTTGGATTTTCTTACACGGATATCGGCGAGACCCTCATTTTAAGGTGTTGATAGTAGCTTTACCTTTGTAGATCAGCATGTTTCGCCAAGGGCTGATGATTGTGTTACAATCCAGACGAGAACGATCCCTTTGAAAGACCCAGCAGAGGGCAGGGTGGGCTGTAAGATCAGGCTCAAAGAAGAGGACAACCTCGCCCTTCCATTTAGACCAAATAATATGCAAATAAGAAGATCAGGATCATCAAGATGATGACGTGACCCATCTTGATAAACGACGGCATAGCAAAAGGTAAAACTTAGCTTTGATGTGAGTGCAAAGGCTCTGATAAGCTCGATGAAAACTACATGCTACGCCTGCAAAATCCTTCCAATACCCCGTTGCTAGGCTTTTATAAAGATGGTTGCTGGTGCAAAATGAGGCTAGTTTTGAGCTAAAACTGCATAAAGTCCCCGCCAATTAATTGACAACGAGGGTAAATGCTGGCACGCTTGAAAAGGCAAAATGAGGAAATTTTGTGAAGTTCTTGGTTCAAACACTAAAAGATCAACTGACCCCTAACGCTCTTAAAAGGACATTTTACGTCGAGGGGTATTTAAAGAGAGTAGCGCTAGCGCTGAGGTCTTTTTAACTTCGCAAGAAAAGAGTAAATCACGCTAAAAATCCTGCGTTTCAAGACGACTTTAAATTTGACGAGCTAAGCGACGGAAAAACAAAAGCAGCGGCCTCAACATACGAAGCACCAGCTACATCGGCAAATTTTCTACTATGGCAGGGTCTATGCAATCATATTATGAAGGGCTGACGTCTGCTCAAGGCTGTAATTTGATTACGGTCATATTGTGATGGGTGCGATAGTAAATTTAGATGAAACATGGCGCGCAGTGGGAATCGGCTCGTCGACCATTCTCGTGGTTTACAAACCCAACTCACCATGCTGCAGTGCTAATTTGAGGATTTTGCTTTGCAAACAAAACCATCTTAAGAAACGACGGAGCACAGTTAGCAACGGCGAGCAGCTCATCTTTGTAGGGCAACCAAAGCCAGTTATCGATATAGCTAGGATGCAGTAAACAGCTGGCTTTTGCGCAATGAATCGGACGAAAATGCACAGACAAAATGACTTTATAATGCCACTTCGCGCCAAAATGGCGATCACGGGCAAGACACTTAAGCAAACTCAAATATGTTGAAGTCGAAGAGTTATAGGCGCTTGAGGAAAATTTCGAAGATCTTAGTGATAAGACAAGAGAGAGACTGTTGGTGATTAGTTATTTGTATAAAATTTGAAAGCTGCAAGAGAAATAAATTTAAAAGTAAGCATAACTTTAGAACCAAAAAGATATAATCCAGCATTTTGTTTAGTCACAGTCGATTGATACTTTATGAGATTGTGAGTTTGAGACCACTTTTTATTATTCTTTATCCTAGTTTTTGTTTTCGGCGATGCTGATCCTCTTGAGCGCCTGCCATACCAGAGGCGTACCCAAGCCGGTGAAACAGATAGTTGCCCCGGCAAATTTGTAGTATTGACTTTTGATGGTATAAAACATTGCGTTGGCTGCGGTAGATACAGATGGTCTATACTGATAATCCAAATGACAAAAACCAAGTACTCCCTAAAACGCTTTGGTGGTCACTGAGATGTAAACATGATCGTAGACAAAGATGGAAAGGACATTCTTAAATTAAGAAGTAATCTTTAAACAAAGAGTTTTTGGTGATATGGATGTTATAGGCGCTACCTGTTATTATCCGAAAAGATGATGGCTGTGATTTTACCCAAAATTAAATACGGCTGGAGAAGACGGTCTTTGACACAAATATCTCAAGTTATACCTATACGTTAATGAAGTATCAGTCTGGCACTAATACACCAATTCCTCTAGCGCAACATTCACACTGAATACAAAAGCGCACATGAACGAAAGATATGTAGATGGTAGTAAGACAGCAGCTAGCTTTTTACTGGGGAGGACCTATATAAAGAGTGGAAGCTTTGCAGATAAGCCTAAGTGGTCTTTGATAATATCTGCTATTCAAGCGTTAGATTTAAAACGCCCGATGATTCGTGCATCTATAGTAGCTAAGCCAGAAGATATCAAGTGGTTCCAGCCTGTTTACAATGTATAGTCCAACTACTCGTAACTAGAGATACTTTTTATACGCTTTGTAGAAGTAAGAGGACCCAAATAAATAGGTGGTTGGGGAACTGACGACTATACAGAGGCATTGTTTGAAGATGGTTTTGCCAAACCACAAAAGTCAAAACATTGTAGAAGCGGTATGTATTTTGTCTACCAGGCAGAGTGCTGATGTTACTGATCTAGTAGAGCAAGCCTCTGGTGCTAACCCAGATGGTCTCAATCAGAAAAACGAACATTTGTTGTTGGTGGTATTGTGCTTCTACTATAGAACAAACTAAGCCAAATCAATACACTGAAATTCACAATGAAGATAGATATATAGAGATCAAGCGCGGAACAGTATTGCACGTTGATGGAGACTGGAGTCTGGCTTTGATTTACTATCCTCAGTTGTGCTGGAGCTGGTTATAGGCTCATGACTTTGGCAATGAAGGTAAAAAGGAAGCGCGTAACCAAAAGCTGTGAAATATATATGACGGTCTATCATGGGAGCCCGCAGAGAAAAACAAAATGGTTTAGATTTGTATCGAAGAGTTTTACGCCGACAACTGAGATGTTATATCAGGCTGCTAGCGCTTTTGGATTTGGTGGTCGCCCAGAGATTGATGCAGTGAAGATATATTGATAAGTGATAAAGGCAAAAGAAAGCAATTGAGAGTATAACCTCACAACAAAACCTAAAAAGGCAAGCAATTTAACCTTCTATAACCAGATATGGTGATGGTTAATGGTAGCACGGGTAAACTAGTGATCTAGATATCTTTGATATGATCGCAGGTTTATGGATGTTAAACAGTAGAGTGGGATGAGACGGCCCAGATGCAAAACCAAAACTACCACAAGTGATAGGCTAAATATCGGTATGGTTGCTTTCTCACACATATTTTGATCCACTAGTTTGCTATGTTGAGAAAATGCGTTAAAGAAAACGGACAATGGGCTGATGTGCTGCAAAAGGAGCGACATATCCAGACACAACAACAAAGGCAAAGCCTGGGACAAAATAAGAACGGTAGTGATAGTCAAAATCAAGGCAAAGAAGATGCGTATAGCACCTTTTGCTAGCACAATATGATCCTAATCGTAAAACATGACAAAGACCCAGTTGTTTGACAGCAAATCGCGATAATGGTTCTACCATACCTCGTGTAATAAACTAAGGATAGCATCGCCGAAGATGGCAGGGTAATTGTTACAAGTAATAATATTTAAAATATGTTGTTGGCGAAGGCGCTGAAGAGATGACCAAAACAGTGGCAAGTGTTGCAAGCTAAAAGCAAATATGCCAACTTTGCAAGGGTTTGATTTTGAAGGTGGTACAAGAAAAATATGTAAAAACAGAGTATAAATAGAATGGAAAACAGTGCAATAGGTCTAAAATATAAAAGACAAAATCCCAGAGGTGATCCAAAAGAATATATCTTAGAGTAGGTACTGAAGAGGAAAATAACTTTTATTCAAGAAGTATGATCCAACTGAAAATTTTGAAAAATAGGCTACAAAGATAGCAAACAAGCCTTTTGATATCACTATATCAAACTACGATAAGACAAGTGAGGCCCAAAAGCACCAGACTCAGACACAAAAGCTGCAGGTATGGAGCTAGTAGAGAGCTGTAGCTCGGGTAGTTCTGCAGTTATACCAAAGGTAGATTATGCACTTTGACGAAAAACGACTCACAGCGTAACAAAGCAAAATAACTGTGCCAAGACCGTATAAAAACTATATGTTAGACTCACATATAATGATAAAGCTTTGCTGAAGGTAAAACATAATTCTGCCGTAAATGTGGATGGTGAATTTGATAGCTTTTGCAGTCAGACCGGCTACATTTAAACCTTCTTTATGATGCCGCTATATCAGAGATATAAGTGAAGGTAAAACCTGATAGGCGGCAAAAGCTTGATGTGGAGAGTGCTTGGAGCCCAGATGAAACATGACATTTTGGGCAAAGTCGGCTACACAAAATACAGTAAATGCCAATGAAACGTCTATGAGTGAGGAGCCATCCAGACTATAAAGAGCAGTGACATACAGACTTGTTTCTGCAAAAGCAGACGGTAGCGACTGTCGCTGATACCTGGAAGCAATAATCTGATATACTAGATTTAAAATGTCCTCTAACGATCCTGAAAATGCTGGTGTTATGGAAGCAAACCTGCTGAGCTCTGGGCAAATACAGAAGATGGCGGCTTTCTCTCTCTTCTGATATCGGCGATGGTCGTTTTATGTAAATGATGCAACTTATATTAAAAGTAGCGATCAACATGGCAATGATAGCGACTGCGCAATTGCGTGAGCTCACTACGACAGAAGACAGCGACGGTAATCAGTGCTAGTAGAGAACCAGAGACGCATATTTACTTTGGTCCGGAGTATCTTGATGTGAGTCGACTTTGAGATCATACCTGGAGAATGCTCTTATATATCTCATTAGTGAAACAGCTATGGTCTCCAACGCTTGGGCCTAAAAGTTAAAGCAATGTCTTTATAATGGCAAACCAGCCCTCTCTTATCGTAAAATGGTCGTCAGTGCAAAGAGGTGGCAGTATCAAATAAAAATAGGGGAGATGAGAGCTGGCTGCGTTGATAATAATGACTCGAAGCTAAGCAATGATGCGTGGAGGACATTAAAACTAAATAGCGAGATAACGTTCTTTGGCACAGCGAGTTACAAATGCACTGTTAGAAAGGTAAACACATCTCCACACACGACGGAGTTTATGGAGGCAGAGGCACGGAAATTTAGTAGTAGTGACAAACTCGCAGCTGAGGTTAGTATCGTACGACTTTCAAACGGGATGTTCCCTATCCGTCGTGAAGTAACAAGTGATATATTACTTTTTATAAAACTCTTCTGAAGGTGGCGCAAGTACAATAATGGGTACTTTGAAAAACTTGGTTGAGGGAGAATACAGCCTAGGCAAAAACCAACTAGCAAAAACATCAGCTACTCTACTATGGCAGGGTCTATGCGCCTGGCTACGAGGGGCCAAAACACCGGCTTTAAGGCTGATCGATTACGGAGTATATTGGCAACGCTGTGATGAGAGAGACCGTGCATGTAAAAGGCTGGCTCCAGCGGTCGCTGGGAGGACTTTGTCGACACACACTCGTGGTATGTAAATCCTCATAGTGCAGCCGCATGGAAAGGTGTAAAAGACCAGACCTATACAAACAGAACTCCAGTAACGGTTGAGGATAAGCCAAAGAGACATGACCGGTTGATGGGAAGAGTTATATATGTGTTAGCAACCCATGCGGTAACTCGATGCGCCGGTGATGGTATGCAGATGGACTGGCCTCTATATATAATGAATTTAATAAAGACGCAAAGACAAATGGACTTTTACATTGTACCTTTCTCAAAGCAACGAGCGAAATGTCGGCTGGCATAAAGTGCCAAAAGTCCAACATACATGTAGGATAAAAGTAACACAGCAGTCGGAAATGTTAGTGGTGCTGAGGTGGAGACTCGTGCATCCAAGCGATAAGACAAACGAGAGTACCTCTTCGGTAAAAAGAGTCTTCTCCTCATCGAGTCTCACACTTGCGATCGTCGTCGTAGCAGCCGTTAGCGTTTCAATACCACTCGTGCCCGAAAAACGACATCTGAGCCACAAAAGCGCGTCGTCACGCAAGAGAGCCTGCAATGAACGCCAAAACCTATATGGGCTTATATTAAAAGCTCCATTTAGCACACTAGGATCGCAGTAACGCAAGATGGAAACGCAGCCCACTCCCTATCATCTTAGGAGCCAAACGATAAAAAGAAATGAATCTTTATAAGGTTAATAAGACAGGGTGGCGACGGACATGAGCGCCGGCTCTACGCAAATCTCCAGACCTACCAAGCATTTACGGACAACCTGGTAAGACTCAGTAGTACTTTATAAACACAAAACAAAAGTACTTTAAACACAGGAAAATCAAAATAGAGGACCACACCGGTGGCTCGCTACGAAGTGAGCGTGACAAATGGCAGTGGCGACTTTAAGCCGTGCATTAGGGCCAAAAGACAGTGTGACGTAAAAGAGATAATAGTAACTGCCACTCCCGCATATAAAGATGGCGGTGTCAAGTCAGACGGTCTCCGTACTAAAGGCATACGCTTTTAACTTAGGCGAAAGCGGCTCGCCAAACGCAGAGTGGAAACGAAAAGTAGCTCTCGCTGCTTTGAGCTAGTGCAGTTGCTCACTCGTCGCGTGCATCATCGCTATGAGCGAGCTCAACGCGATCACGAATATCTCACACAAACCACTTCTCTAAAACAAGAACGATAAACGAGCTTGAGACGCAAACTGAGATCGCTGGGAGTTGTACCTAAAAGGCTAGAGACACCGGCACAAAACCAAGTGTGATCGCTAGAAAAGGTGGAGAAAACAGCATGCGACTTTAGCAGCAACGACAGCAGCGCTAGCGCTGGCACAAGACTATGGTACTCTAATTTATACCTTACGCATAAGGAATTTTTAACGACGTGACTGAATACGAGAGGACAGTCGCGCAGTTGGCTAAAATGGCAAAAGCTTATACCGGACGATATGGCGGGCTGTGATTCAGTAGGCAGCCCACTCAGCAATCCTGGTCTCGTAAGCCCTGGAAGTGCAATTTACAACCACACTTGCTGGAGACGATGAGGATCTCGACCTGCCAAGAGGACGAGAATGAAAACCTGCTAATCGCCCAAATAGGAAATGGGTGTGTGCTGATTTTACAGCAGCGGCGTAGCGGCTATGCTCTTTCTGATGTTTTCGCGGATGACGTGAAAACTCATTTGATGTTGAGCAGGCGTAATACAGCGTTTCAGACATCGCAGTAGGCGGTGTAAAAGCATAGACGGCGACACGCCAGAAAGCTCTGTGGATTTCGGTGGCGCGATTTCTCAGAGCAGTATCATCTAGCTTTGGCGCTTCGCAAAACGCCGTAGTGCCAGAGTACAGGAGCCAGAGTCTAGCCAGACAAAAACAATGGCGCATTTTGATCTGGACCGGCACTACAAACTATGTGCCGTGGATGGGGCAGGGCCATAAAACCGGCGAAAAGGCGACACCTATGCTATGTGACGAGAGATTTGTTCCTTTACGGAAAATGGCGTTATCGTGCTAAAGCTTTGCACGCGTGTGCGCTAAAAACGCAGAGATAACCATCTGCGTCAAAGCCGCTATGGTCTACTAATGAGAAGAGGGTTTCACGCCCATTGCGGCGATATTTTTGTGGTGATCGCTAGTCTCTATCTGTATGCTAGCCCTTCGATCGCCACAACATCGGTGAAGCAAAAATAGGGAATGTATCTCAGAGAGCAAAGTGAACTCGTGGCTCGCAAGCGGCGACTCGAGAGCGTACTGGACACGGCTGAGCAATGATTTTATAAAACAGGGGCAGTTTTGCATCGGCGATACAATCCATAAAAGGGCGAATCGGCGAGCTTTTGGCATTTGAAGTATATGTAAAACTACTTTGGTGATATGGGAGTTTGCACCAGCGATGCAGTAGGCTGTTGCTGGGCCACCAAGGTACTCAAAGGTTGCTGCATTTGATACGGAGCCAAAAGGTGAAAAAGCGACCAATCCTATAAATTTCCACAAACGAACGCTTCAAATAAAACTTTTAAAATTTTGAGATTTTATCACTTTAATTTGCTTTTAGCCCTCGGCGTGTCAGTAACCACTATCATTTCTATAAAGTGAGATCACGATGAATCATAAGCACTAGTAGGAAAACAAATTGAGCTAACAGGAGCCGATCAAAATCCAGGCAACCCAGCGATGTCTCGACACGCTTGTGTGGGTAAGCATCCTCTCGACATCATCTCAGCAAGATGCGTTGTCGCAGCCGGACGAAAAACAAGGGCAAAAAGGCCTTTAACGCAGTATCTCTAACATATGGCCCACAAAGATAACAGAGGTCGTCCGCCAAAAGATAAAGACTTGTAATGCAGCGATCGATCTTGCAGCGGAAAAAGGCTTCAAAAAGTTTCAAGAAGAGAGTGCATGGAGGAAGAATGTACTGCAAAAGGTAAAGCTGACGTAAGATAAAGATTTTCGTCTCGAGTACAGGCAAGAAAAGATCGAAGGTGTCGCAGCAGATCGCGCCTATGGAGCTGGAAATTTACAAACCGCTCGAGATCGAAGAGGCACTTTGATAACCAAAACTGCGATGCACAATTTACGTATTTAACGGACGTTGACGCTCAGAAATGCGTGCCATCTAAGCAAAAGAACAGACGGAACTTCTGGTCTTTACTGAAAAACTAGCAGCTCTTTGCCTCACCGATTTTCCATTTTCCTTTAACTTGCTGGCCTTTTAAATTTCGGGACGTATTTTGTATTGTCTCAGGCTTTTGCATTGCAAGCGGCGGGAATTTTACAGGCAAGCCATGACTCGCAGTAACAATATAAAATGCGTAGCCAATCCTAAAGCCTTCTGCGGAATATTTTGTTGTTTAAAAGTGGTGTATACTCTATAGACCCTAGTGTGTAAATGGAGCACTTTCCAAAACTTGATACCGAAGATGGGGACTTCAAAAGCAGACAATATCTAACACAAATGCGCTAGCTTGATGATTTTAAAACATTTATAATCGGGTAAGATATTGATGAGCAACGGATATAAAAACTTAGAAATAGTAAAATTAAGAGTTGATCGAAAAGATTTTGCACGCAAGATAGGGGCTAGTAATCTGCGGATTATAGACCTTCAAAAGGGTTTGTAGCCAGCGTCCTTGCGATGATCAATCTGGCGGCGGTAGCGATAGCTGCGTGGCGAGCCTTTTTGATCAGCTCTTTCTACCATCTCTGGTATTCCTTTTGATGATGCCGAAGTTAGGCGTCTCGGCAATGATTTTAAACTTCTCTGACAAGCACTACTTTTAAAAAGTGAAGTGTTCTCAGTCTATAAAATCAACTCTTTGCTTCTGTACCGGCAAGATTTGCGTGAATATTTTCTTTTTCCGCCATTTTTCATCCTCTAAAATTAAAACGGTATGTCATTGTTGTAGCTATCAGCATCAACGTCTATATCAGAAGAACTCTCTGAATAACTCTCCTGCTTTCTTGCGGCGCAGCTTGTGGTCCAGCTTCTTGTTGGCGGTTATATTGGTTATTTTCGATATCCGCCTTGCCGTCCGTAGCCACTCGGCTATGTTTGGCTATTCAAGTAGAGTATCCGCCTTGTTGCGTCGGTTATTTGAGCCAAGCATCTCCATGCTCTCAACGGCATGAGGAGGTAGAGTGTTTTGAGCGATTTCGTCTCAAGCGCTGCCGGTCCACTGACTGGGCCTGAGTCTTCCTTCGATAAGCCGTGATCCCTTGTTGAGATATTGGTCTCGTTATCTCAGCTCTTGCCATGACATATCAATAAAGCAAGTCTCATCTCTTCTTTCCCCATTTGGTGAGGCGATTCTGCGTGGCTGGCAGTCTATACTGCTTTCTCTCGAGCAACGCTGCTAGTAGTATATCTAAAGCCTGTATCTCTGCTGGACCTCTCCACCATTACTTACCTATTGAACATTTTATCCTTGATTATTCTTCTGTAAATGTTTTTGCTCGTTCATTTTCTTCAGCTCTTGGTTCATGGTGGTGCTCTCGGCTCGCGAGAGGTTCTGTAGTTTGCTTGATACCTTTGCAAAAAGTCTTCCTGCTGCAGATTTCTGCGCTTTGTTTCTCATATTTAACGCTTATCTTTTAGTGATCTCTCTGTGATCCCATAAGCGTTTCTTGTAAGCTCTGCAAAAGAAGTGCTGAGGAGCTTTGTAGTAGAGACAAAATATGTTCCATCGCCCACATTTTTGATGGTATAAGCCAGCTGTAGCGCCCATCCCAACGACAGTAGCGATCTCGCCGCCGTTTTTGTTGCGACTTCTTTACGAAATCAACCTCATGGCTTTAACTTCCTCCTTCCGTCAATCGTCGGCTTCTGGCAAATAAACATAGTGCTCGTGCTCGCTCTCCTTATGGATATTTAGCCCACTGCATAGGAGCGGCAAGGACCTGTGGCCAGCGGGCGGGTGGATTTTAGCACTGTACTTAGAATATTTGCTGTTGATATGAGGTGCTGCAGATTTAAAATGGTATGATAAAACCAGTGACACTTTTCGTATCCATTTTTGTATTTGTTTTTAGCTCGAAGCCTCGGCTTACCCGAAAGGTTTTAACATTTCTAAATAGGTGCATTTAAACTTAGCTTTAAGCTTATTTGCTTTCTAGGTAATTTGCCAGATTTACAGGTGGCTGAGCAGCTGATCGCTTCCAGAACGTAAATGTAAGGCCATTTATCTTGATGTGAGCAGTGTACTCTAAACAGGCCTATGCTCTATTATAAAGCAGAGGCAGAAGTAAAATTTCGCTATGGGTACTTGATCTTCTAAGTAGCAGTCGTATATCCTTTAGAGCCAGCAAATCGGTTGGGACTCACCGTACTCGATCCTGCCAAGTCCAAAATAAGCCTTTTTACATCGTCTTGTCTCGATGTGAGCGCTTTAGGGTCTTTTAGTCTCGTAAAGTCTCGCTTGCTGCAAGGTAGCAATCATTATGCGTGATACAGCTCTGTAAAGTGCGTTTTTGATTATGTTTAGGCCTATCTTAGCTGAGCTTTGTGCTAATAATTTTATCGCTTTCATCCAGCTTTGAGGGCTGCATCTCAGCGAAATTTGGCCCCTAAAAGCCTCTTTGGCAGGCATCAAAACCAGCTCATATCGGCTTCCACAAAGCCCAAATAAAAGCGGTAGTTGTCATGGCTTTTTGAGCAGCGAGATGAGCTCTTTTAGCCTTTTGCTGGGATCTTTGTCGCTTTTACAGAGAGGATATTTTTACCGCCAAAAAGTGACTGCTGTCAGCTTTAGGTGAGAGTTGCTGTGCGCGTAGCTGTACTTCCATCAAAATAAAGGCCATGGACTAGATCTTTGCGCACTTGAGTAAAACTCAAAAATTTTGCCAAAAGCCTCGATCTGAAACCTCGTCCGCCCCAAAAGCAAGAAGTAGTTGCTCGAAATTTGCTACTGCGATTTAGCTCAAATCCTTTCTATACATCGATCTTTTCTTACCACTTTTGGTGTAATTTAGCTGCGTGACGTCAGCCTCGTGGAATCTTTACGACAAGCTTTTTGAAGTAAATTTGCGCTGTATCCAGTGATGTAAAATCCTTGTGCCCAAATAAAATGATCATCTAGCTTAGCAACCAAAAGCATTTTCGTTTTCGCTCACGTAGCAGTGCACCTCTTTACCGAGTTACACTTTGCGGGCCGTCGAAAGCGTGCGCTCCTATCCATAAAGTCGTAGGCCACCTTTGTTTACGCCTCTTCAAGCTCGCTTAAGGTTGCACATGTGCTGTGATACGTAAAAGCAAGTAGTTGTAAAGCTTCTCATCTTTTGGAAATTTAGCCTTTAAAAGTCTGTGCAAAAGCTAAGGTCAGAAGAAGTACCAATCAGGGCTTGTAGAAGTGCGTGTATCTATCAAACTCAAGCCCAAAGTGGCCTACCGTCACTTGAGTATTCAGCCTTTTTGAGACTCGATGGATGGAGTTTATCTATCTCGTCGTGGCTGCCCAGCCCATCGGCCTTTGCTTGCATCTTCTTATCAACGGTAAAGTTGTCGCCTCGAGGTAAAGTCAAAGTCCCAAAAGCTGCAAGTCCTCAAGCACTGTATCCATCTTTTTCATCGGCAGCGAAGCGTGGTTTCTAAAAACGCCCTGTAGATGAGCTTTGCTGCGGCTGTGTTTGCTGTTGTGCTACGCAGCCTCGACTAGTCTATGCGAGTCTGAGTCGCTTTCAAACCTAGGTTTCGCGTAGTGGACCCCTGACCTCATCAAGGCTCATTCTAAGCTCTTTTGTCCTGAAGTCAAAACGCGCGCAAAAGCCTTTTTGCGTGAAGCTTCGTGGTGAGTTTAAAAGTGGCTTGATCCGCGGGAAATTTTCATTAATTTCTTTTGCCTTCTGTGTAATTTTGTCGATCCCGCCGTAGTTAGAAAACGCCTTTTGAAAGGATGATCGCCTCAAAAGTTCCTCTTTTACCCCGTTGTTTGCATCGAGTGAATTTAAACACAAATGCAAGGCGCGGCACATCTGGCTTTCAGCGAGCAGATATTTCTACCAAGCGCCTCTGGTAACATCGCGCAGCGGACGATGCGCGAAAGTAGAGAGTAGTGCCTCTTTTTAGCCTCGCCATCAATGGCACGTACGCGGTCACACTACTGCCGCATTGCATACCGGCGATTGCAGACGTAATCGCGCTCTCATCAAAATATATGGCATCGTCAAAGCCCTAGCATCGACTGGACTCGATCGTACAAAACTCTAAAATTTTCTGAGATCAACCCTGTTTGGATCACGCTAGCATCGACCCTCACCTGCCAAAATGCTCTTGCTGAGCCTGCTCGCAAAGCCTCTAGCCACCGGAGCCATTTTATTATAAAGTAGCAAGCGAAGTTTTTCATCAATGCTTAGTGGATCTTCTACTCTCCTAAAACTCTCAACTATTTCTCGTTGTTTAGGTTGCTTGGCCCTAGGTAGCGTCCGGAAGTGGGAGCATCTTTAGGCTTTTGAGTTGCTTTTAGGGCTGTGCTTTAGCCCAGTGCGACTCTACAAAATGGCCGCTCCAGCGTTTTGTATAGACCACGCTTTGTTCCTATTTGCAAAGCTGCTTTAGGCTCATCACTTTCATCTTGAAGCGCTTTGGCGTTTTCCTCTGAGCGGCAAAAGCTTTGCCAGCACGATATCGCCATGTGAGAGTTGTTTTAAATTTTTATTTTCGACGACGATATCTCTTGCTTTGTAGCGCTTGTCAAATGGCATGATAAAGCTTTGAAGCTGCACTGGCTGATATCTAGCTTACCGCAGACATAGTTTTCGTTGTTTAGGTGTACTGTACCTTAAGGAGAGCTTACGGCACCAAGGTTTGGTGAGATTACGGAAGATCTCTTTGTCTTCGTTTGATATCTCTTTTCTTTTGATGCCAACTAGAAGTGAAGGTAGTACTTTTCTGCACGAAATTCAGTTCTTTTTGACTTTGCTAACAGCCATTAAAAATGTATCTCTCCTCAAAGCCACATATCTCCATTTATAAGCAGTGTCGCCAGTTATTTACGCTCACATCATCAAGCTGGTTAAAGATATTGAACAGCCGTGTTAATACTTTAACGCCTTGCACTACCTTTACGTGATCAGGTCCCTCTCGTGATCGGAGTAGAGGATAGAATTTCCAAGCCTCGATCTCAACTCACTCGCTCGGCGTTTCGAAATGCTGTGGACCCTGCTTCTGCTTGTGATGTCTGTATCTCAGAGACTCCTAAAAGTGCAAGGTCGTATGTAGATGAATGGTTTTAGCTCTCGTCTTAACGATTTGTTTGTCCATTTTCTGTGAGCTCATGAGCTCAAAACTATCTTGCCAACTTCCCAGCATAAATGAAGCAGTGAGAGAGAATTTCAGATTTTAGTTTTATCTTAGAGTACCAGCGATACATCAAAGCATTTTGCACGATTGAGATATCGATCTTTGCAGCGGTAAATGTCACACGGCGTACCTGTAGGAAAAGGTCTTTTTAATGGCACTTGATAGCGCAAAACTGCGCGATAGTAGCCATGCCAAAAGCAAATGGCTCTTTGCGATAGTTGTGATCTCTTGAGAAAATCCGTGCAAGCGGGTGAGAGTTTGCTGAACGCAAGATATTTGCTGTTAGCATAGGTCTTTTCTTTCGACACTTTTGTGAGGTCATTTATCGAGCTATTTTCGCAGCATGTAGGCGCTGAATTTGCACAACAGTATCGCTCAGTGGGGAAGTGCTTTGATAAAAATTGATTCGTTCATTAAGATAACTCTTGTTGCCGGTACTTTGGCCACATTATAGCAAAAGCTGCAACACATAAAAACTCCCAGAATATAGTATGGCTCTGCAGCAACGTTTTGTTAAGCAAAATGTATAATCTCGCCGTACTTAACAACAGGAGAGAAACAATGAAGTGCTGTAGGCGGTTATATGGTGATAAAGACTGTCGACGATTAAGCCTATTCAGAGTAAAAAGTAGCGATCATTGGCGTCGTTCACAAGGTCACGCACACGCTGGAAAATCGGGTGGTGAGACAATGGCGTGCGTCGTAATCGGTCTCGCGTGCGGCAAAAGCTGCAAAAGCCGAAGCAAAAGGTTTTGAGTAAAACTGTAAAGCGAAGCTACAAAAGGCGCCGACGTGACTCGTGATCCTCACTCCAGACGAGTTTCTAAGCGTACCGGTAAAATGAGACTCGAGCCAATTTAAAAAGATCACGCCGCTGCTATCGTATCGGACATGGATTTAACGCACATTCTGTGACAGATCAGTCCAGCAAACGTAGACGTCTACTAGCGATCGCTCCAAAAGCCCCAGGACACAGGCGCCAGGAAAGCGGACCGGTGGGTGTGGCGGGCATACCTGATCTCTATCGCTGCTGAGACAGCCGCAAGTGGAAAGGCACAAAGAGATCGCACGCTACGCACGCATGCGGCATAGGTGGCGGTAGAACTGGCATCACCGAGACTAGCACGTAAAGACGAAACCGAAAGCAGATTTCATTTTATGAGCAAGCAGTTCATGTGGTGGCCTTTTGGCGGCACTTGTAAATGCTGGCTTTGATACGCTTGTAGAGGCTGGATATGGAGCCGAGATGGCGTATTTTGAATGCCGCTGCATGGAGCTAAAACTGATCGTTGATCCAATGTATCAAGGTGGCATGGCTGACATGCGCCACCTATCTCGATCACCGCTGAACACGAGCGACTAGCGCAAGTGGCGTAAGAGTAGTTGGCGAAGAGAGCAGAAAAGCTGTGAAAGAAGTCTCAAGAGAAATTCAAAAATGGTAATCGCAAAGACTTCTATCCCCAGAGAGAAAAGCAGGATATGTTAGCTATGCAGCGCGGTGTAGCGCGGTAGCTAGAGAAGCTTGCTACAAACTTGGCAAAAACTTCGCGCGATGATGCCTCCTGGATCACAAATCGGCAACCCATAGATCAAAACAAAACCAAACTTGAGTCGAAAAGAGGGCAAAGAAGCGTCCTGCAAATCGAAAAACAGGACGCTCTTATAACAAAATCTTCATCGGTATCGGCGTCATCGCAGCTCATCTCGGATAGTAGCACTTATCGCAGCTGGCGTATTGCATAAAGACGTGGAGCAGATAAAGCAAAGCAAACGAGCCAAAGAGCGAGGGGGCTAATCTCAAAAGGCTGAGCTCAAAGGTCGCCAGCAACGAGGAAAACAAGAGTATGAGAAGGTGAGAAAAGATCCTCGAAAATTTGATTGAAGATGAGACTGCAGGTGTACTCTGCAGACCTAAACATGAGAGCAAGCAAGTCTCCAAAACCTATCAGAGCAAAGAGCAGAGGTTTTGAACAAAAGCTTCCTGAGGTTGTAAGAAAGAAGAGCCAGAGCAAAACGATACTGTGGACGATTATAGGGAATCGGACAAATTACCGAGCCGGACCGTCATAGAAAACGAACAAAAGATCGAGTCATTTTTATGAGAGTTGAGCCAGCAAAAAGTAGAGAACAAAACAAGAGCGTTAGCCAAATGTAACGAGGATAAAAAGATAATCTAGATGAAAGTTTAAAACTGGAACCAGCTAAAAAGACTGAAAATGAGCCCGCAAAAGACAGAAAAGTCAAAAACAAACGATAAAACAAAAGAGAGCGCAAAGTGATGACTTTGCAGTTGTGCCATTTACGCCAGATAGCAGCGCCAGCGGCGCGCAAAGCTCGTTATCATATTAGACGACGCGACTTTTTGAGTACGCAGGCGTGTAAAACTCTTGGTCGCGAGAGATACCGCCCGTCTATCTTTCCCAGCGACCAAAACCCACCCGAGACACACCTTCTGATCGCCAGGGTCATTTGAGTTTTATATGATCCACCCGCTCGATGCAGGCAAAGCACTTTTGACAGCCCGAGATAGCAATTTTCAACGATCACATGAGCTGCGAGTGCTGCTTACTGCTAAAATAGATACGCAGACTCTTTCTGCGTGCAGCTCCAGGACGAACCACTGGTTAATGGATCGCGCTTTACCAGTGACTTTAACGCGCTGATGGATAGGCGTACATGGCGCTACTAGATCAGGGCTTTATCTTCGCTGATAGCAAGACGACAGCCCAAACCGCTGCGGCAAAAGCGGCCAGCACAAAGCAGTCCCGCGCCATCTCTGAGCGGATATTTTTCTAGATGACAACCCGCTCTGGCTTCCAGCAGTCGACGTGAGCTCGTGGCTGCTGCAAAGTACCAGCCAGAGGCTACGCCATCGCCATTGGGCACCCAAAAAGCAGACGATCGCAGTTATAAAAGAGAGCAAAACAACATCTTGAAAGCATGTCGAAGTGGTCTATTCCAAAAGACATTTTATGAAGCTGTGACTCCTACCTCTCAGGCGCCAAATAGGCTAAAAACATCCTAAAAGAGCTTACCACATCGGCGACACCTCGCTTTTGAGCAATGCAAAAGTCGTGGGCCTGGGCCAAGAAAGGCAAGCGTCTCACACAAAAGAGTGCGTTGCAGTACTTTGCATCGGCACCTGTGCGCAAATGCGTGCCGTGCGGTAAGTGCGGCTATCGGCGTGATATCGCAGCGCAGTGCTGCGGCCATGCCAATGACTATCGGCGTCTCAGAAGCGGCCTTGAGTATCATCTATCCAGGCTCAAAACAGTGAAAGGCGTGCTAGGCCCGGCGCCAATCGGTCTGGCTTTGAGTCGAGTATGACGAGGGCGAGCCGCCGATCGCATGGCAGATTTTAGAGCGAAACCGCATAGTTGTGCTCTCGCAGGCTCGGGGCCGTCGGCCGTGCCGATCTAAGCTAGGCTTTCGCAAAGCGCAAAGTGCTGGCAAATGAGCGCAGTATCCTGGTTTTTGTCCTTGCCTCAACGCATAATGAGAGCAGTGGGCACAAATGCCTTGCTAGCTAGCAAAAAGGCCGAGCTCTATTGATGATTACGTCACCTGGCCTTCGCTTTTGGTGAGGTAAAAGAGCAAAAACGGACGATGCTTTATTATCGGTAAATTTTGCAAAATCTGGCGTGGAGCCTCGATGAGGCATTGTCGCAATGGCGAGATCTCAGCTGCTGCGAGTATCGTGAGCTTGACGGGCTGGTCGATATCACCGAGGAGCGAAAAGCGTGCTATGAGAGAGAAATTTGGCGGCGATCGATGTTGGGCTAAAAAGCGCATAGGACCTGCTTTTGGCTTTGGCGAGGTGTGACGCCGCCTGAGCCGGTAAGCGAGGAAAACGCGGCAAACCAAGCCGCAAGAGATGTGAGGTAAAGTGTAATGACAGGTCATGCTCCAAACACGCTTGTCAGGTGGCGTGTCCGACCGGTGGTGGTAGCAGAAGCGCGAGGATGAGATGAGAAGGCGCATCGAGCATTCTTGGTCCGGCTTTTGGAGGTGAAGCTGCGGATCGTCTCATGTTGACGAGGCCTTTAGTAGCAGCGAAGTAGCGTGAAATGTACAATCGATACAGCGCGATGGCAGTAATGATAGCGTTTCTGGCTTGTACTACCAGCATTAAAGAGATATCTTGGGCAAATCTCTTTGTAATCAGTCTTTGAAATGGGGTTTATGGCTATTTTTGGCTATTTTGCAAAATTCATTTATAGCTTTTTGGTTTTATCTTAATTTATTTTTAGTGGCTGGTGTTGGTTTATAGGACGTCTAAGCCTCTCAATTTTTAAATCTTAGCTTGCAAACAGCTAATAATCGATAGTGGCGAAAGCAAGCGTACATTTTATCTCAGGAAAATAGCCTTTGGTATCAGAATAGTCCTCGCCATTTTGATCTTGGGAGAAACGAGTGCTGTTGCGGTTTTAAACTCTATGGCTGATAATGATTTCGTTGTGGTCGTCTTTAAAACTTGATGAGCATATAACTTTGAGCTTGCTAAAGTAGTGTTTCAATTGATTTCAGATGGATTAAATTTAAAAGCAAACTATGTAATTCTCTTCCAGACGTGGTCATGGTGCCCCTGTAAAATAGCGCCTTACTTTTAGTGGTGCGCCATTGGCTCTTTGAACATCACGACGCCACGTTAGCCTAATCAGTAGCTACCAGCTGCTGCAGCCCGCTTTGGTGAGAATCTGAAACATACAGCAAAAATTGAGCAATCGGATAGAACCTTTGAAAAACTTCTAGCGATCATCCTCAGCGTTTCCGTGCAGTGTCGTCGCCGGTAAACGCCCACGCCCTAGTACGCGCTCATCTCTCCGTTCAGTCTGCTGGCTCGATAATTTTCGCCCCTGCAGACTCACGACGATGTAGATCTTTAAGCTTTTAGCATATGTTAAAAACAGCCTCTCAGTATCTCTTTGTCGTCAAGATATCCTTTCGGTGGTTATAAAGATGATGCCTGGTCTACGCACTCCTTGGTGTGTAAATTTAGGCCTCTCTGCTTTCTTTGCTGCTTTGCTAAGCCGATGCTGTAGCTTAGCCTCGTGGCTTGAGCGTCAGTGTTACTTTCACCGTCGTCGCGTGATGATCGCACTGCCAGAGTGACTGACCCGTTCCGTGTTGCAGCCGCTTGTCCCGACTTTTTGCGCAGTGGTCTGCTGATATTTAGTGTCAAAACCATCGCTCTCTCCGTAGTAGATTTTCGCATTTAGCTCTTTTGCTATTTGCTCGCCAGCCTCTCTAACGAGTTTCCTCTATCGCAGTTTTGCGTAGTACGCACCTATGGCTGGATGTCAAAATGTATCAACCGCTTTCGCTGGTAGCCAACTAGCGAAAGCGCGATCAAAAAGCGAAGCGCTCGCTCACTTCTGTCGAGGTAAAATGGCCTGGCACTTTGACGATGCCGGCAGTTTTGACGTCGTCACCCTCGACATCTTGGTAGTTTTGAGCTAGTCAGAAGACGATGGCGTTCTTTCCAGCTGCTGCGTCCTAAAAGTGCGCTCAAAAGCTCCATCTGGAGCGATAAATCAGCATTTGTCATATCGCCAAGCGATCCCATCGCCATAAGAGTAGAAATCGAGACTTTTCGCTTAACTGCCGCTCGTCACTCAATGCCCGTCTCTTCAGCTCCAGTAGCTAGTAACTAGCATTACTCAGCGTTGATCTGCAGCGAGCAGCAATGGGTCTGATAGGTCGTATTTGTCTGACCCGGTGGTTAGTCAGATTAAAAGATCGTCAGTGCATAGCGGCTCTGCTTGCCCAACATTACGCAGCTAGTAACCGTCGCACCAACGCTGGCGATGATGGGCTTATCTGAGTTTATGATCTCTTGAGCTCGCTTCAGCTCGCAAAACCGTCGAGTGCCCTGTGGTCGTTTGGCAGGCTCGGCACCCACGCCTTAATGTCCGCAGCACCCACGTGGAAGCGTGATGGTAGCGACCTCGTGTTTCTCGCCTTTATTCTCACCGAGCATCCGGTCGCAGTTGCACGATTCAGCTGGTCGGAGCCGCCACTGCGCCAGCTATCGGTGAGGCGCCTCGATACCAGCCCCACTCGTCTCTGTAGAGGTTCTTTCGATATGGCGGAAGCGGGAAGACATGACCTGATCCTTTCAAGTTCGCTAAAAGTCGCGCCGCACTAAAGACGCCACTTTTTGCGAGGTTTCACCATCTTTGAGCCATCACCATTTGTGCCCAAGCACATGGTCGACTTTATATCATCAGTGAAATTGACGCCACCCGATACTTACTTCGCACTCCAATATCGACGCTAAATTTACGGTCGCTGGCATGATTGATTAGCATCACTCTCGCAGGCTCCGCCGCTTTTGCTCGATGCAAAACGCGGGTACAATCTACCTTTTGTATTGTTAAAATGACCGCCGCGTCCTCTGGCGAGGCATACGGATCTTTCACCGAAAGTGGTTTATCTCTTTGTTTTAAGATAGCCGGGCAATCTCCGCCAGCTTCTTTGTGTGGCACATTTCGGCGTGAGCTCACGTTAGGGCAGAAAATAACCGCGATATCCTGAGTATGTCGTTTATACTGTTCACCGTCGTCGTGCACCGCTGCGTTTGTGTCGCGGCCCTGTTCCATCGTCGTCGCTTTTGCCGGCTCTTTGGCGACTATTATTGGAAATCCCATAAAGTCCGATGAGGCAGCCACTGGTAATTTGACTTAGAGCAAGACTGGTGGTGTGACGATGGCTGCAGATAAAAGATAACGACTACTGCGTATCTGAAATAACCTTTGGGCATCTTGTCATCAACAAGTCCTATCTCATGGTAAAGACATGCACTGACCGGTAGTTCAAATGGAATCCCCAGCCGATCAGCAGTTTTGTAAAAGCCAACGTAGCTCCGCCGCTGGATGCTTGGCAGTGCTGTAAAGAGCTGACGCTGTACTCTACCAAAATGTAGCCAAGTGGGATGACCCACGTAGCAGCAAATGCCGCCCCACACGCAAACATATAAATGAAGCAGAGAGGACAAATGGGATCACAGTATCATTATCATAGTCTCGTGTCGACAACAGCCAAAACTGCCGCAAAAATGATAGGCAGCGCGCACAGCTAGCAAAATGCGACCTCATCGCAGTAAAATGGCTCTTTGAATTTGAGTGCAAGATGTTTGAGCCAGTTGGCAAGACCTGCTTTAATCGCCTGCCCATCCATGCAAGCAGTGGATTCCTGAAATGTAAAACAGATGCTGCACAGACAAAAACGCTTACTATGCTTATAAAAAGCCTTCTTCTAAGCCTCGATTAAATGGGGTCTTAACTCTCTCAAACATCACGCCTCTTTTTACCGTTTCTTAAGATCGCATCTTTAACCAATGTGTTGGATATATATTTTCTACCGTCGTGTGCCGCTGATGACGACGTTTTGTATGCTCCTCTCGGTGACGTCGCTTGTTTCTTTTTTTTGACTTACCAAGCTCTCTGTGCGCAAGCTTCTTTTCGCATACTTTGTGCACTTTGGGTTATGCTCTCTTTGTATTTTGAGCGTCTTCTTTGAGCCTGGCTATCTCTTCATCTCTTGATCAAAAAGACTTAAGTCGTTTATAATTTTTAAACATCTTTAGAATCTCATATGGATCTGCACCATAGCGCCGGCAGCTCTGTCAGGCCCAAAACTAGCACAGCGATCACGGCGATGGATCAAAGATCCCAGAAAAACTCATTCCAAAACATTTTGTCTTCTGTTAATTTATTTAAGTTTTGTATTTTATCTTGACTTTGCTCAATTCTGAGATACAATCGAAATTGATAAAGAGTGCGATCTCGTCGCTTAGTACAAATGGCTGTGTAAAAATCTATTCTCTTTAAAGAGCAGCTTACCTCTACAAGTAATCGGCTCTTTTCTGAGCCTCGCTTAAGCGCCGAGCCCACGCTCTACGACGCTCTGTAAGTCCTAAAAAACATATGCCTCTTGCTAGCCTGCCTTTGGCTTAAAATTTCTTTCTCTATGTGTTGGCTGCTTGATGAGTAGGGTGTCTATGCCACTTTGGCGTAGTATCTGCAGCCGCCAGTTCACGCCAAAAGCCCCCACGCCAAGGTAGTTTTGCCCTGCCAGTAGCCAAGATTGTGCCTGCAAATTTGCCCGGAATTTGAAATTTTACACGCTAAAGCCTGTAGCCCCTATTCCAGTTCTATCATAATGAGCTTTCAAAGTGTCGCTATCCTTTTATAGCTTCTTTTTGCCAGAAAATGGGGTGTTTTCCAAGTGTGATGAGTAGGGCGCTTAGATGGAGTAGCAAGGTTTTTAGATTTTCAACCCAGCCAAAAGGCGTTTTTGGTATCAAATTTGAGTGTCACAGATGAGGTCTACCGACGCTTCCAGCCAGCTGCATGGGCGTTTTCAACCGCTTTGGTGAATTTGCTCCCGGCCGTGGATCTGGGGCCCCAGAAATTTAAGCCATCTCAAAAAAGCTTTGAGCGCCAAAAGCCGGTGCGGGTTTGGCAGCTCTAAGTTTTTGGCGGTATGCTTTAGCCAGGCCAATCGGCAGAATTTGGATTTGCTTCAGGTGATCTCAGTTTTAGGCATGCAAAAGCGGAGCCAAATGCTGCACCATCATAAAGCTTTGTAGTATCTACTGCACTTGCGTGCCGCCGCCAAAAAAGAAATTTTTGCGACGGCTTTTTATTGGAATTAGATTGTGCCAAAGCGTGCTTTAAAACAGGCGCCAACTCATAATCCATACCGCTTGAGCCAAAGTGGCAGTAAGGACATTTGCTCTCGCAAAATGGCACGGATATAAACTTGCAATTTTCTCTTTAATTAAGGATTATAAGAATCGGCATTTAGGAGTAGCCGGAAGCGCAGCTTTTTTGCCTTATTAGCTCGCTTCTGGTGTGTCAAAAGTGCCTTTAGTAATTTTGCAAATGCGCTGTATCTGTAGCCAACGATGCCAAGTAAGTTTCTTTATGCTGAAGGCAATATTTGTTTAAAAGGGCAAATGCAAGTTTTGAGCTGCCTCATAAAAGCTGATAGACCGTACTTGAAAAGAGTTGTAATTTCTAAGCCAAAAGTCATTAGTGCCGCTAAAAGATAGCCAGCTCTTTGATACTTGGGGGATTTTGCATGCAGGTAGATTCTTTAGCCTTTAAAAGCACTTTTCTTCGTCACTGCTAAAATAATTTCACTTTTTAAAAGTTTTACCTTTTGTAGATAAGCTTCCTAAAATTTGACTTATAAACTTCCTCATCATAATTAATATATAATTTGTCGTCCTGGGCTCATTTTAAAATGTAATTTGAGCCGATCTTTTGTATTTTATAGAATCACCTTTCAATTTAGCCGCTGTACTCAAGCCATTATAGTTTTCTTCTGAAAAAGCAAGGCTTTTGGTTTTATAAAATTATTTTGATATCCAAACGCCTTGTTACTTACCAGCCTTATGCAAACTCATCCCTGCTTAAAAGATACTCTTTTTATCAAGTTTGTAAAGCAAAGGTTATTCTTGCTCTGTTAAACATCAAAGAGATATTTTTATCTCCCTGCTCTCTCTTTGATGATTTCAAGTATGCAAATCTGCTTTTAGTAGCTGATACCATTATTTTGTTTGAAAATTTTATATTTATCCGCTTGTTGTTTTGTGATTTTACTTCAGATGCTAGCATCTTTATCTAAATTTACCATTTTATCCCTTTGAGCGTTAATTTAACCTCTAGCGTTAGCGTCTGATATTGATAATGATTTATTTTATTTTTAGTAAAATGTGATTTAATTTAATAAGGGAGTTTTTTGTGAGAAGTCTATTAGTAATTTTATTTGTGGCAGCAGTTTCGAGTAACTTCCATCAGCTTTTGTAAATGAAGATGCCCGCCAGAGGTTGTTATGGAGTGCAACGGCCTTTGATAAAATATAAAAAGACGCCTTGCAACGCTTTAGCGTCACTACCCAAGATGCGCCAAGAAAACTACAAGGACGTTGAGGAGAAGGGTAAAAGATGCCAAGCCTTTTGAAATGACTCCCAAGCAAATAGACGAGGGACTTCGCGGATTCCTCCCAAGATTTACTAAATGAAAAGTCGGCACAGTGCCAGGAGATAACGCTTATAAGGGGCCAGAAGTGTTGGATATTCATATAGTTTTATCCCGCCAGCAAGTGCGATAAGCCGCATCGAAGTGACATGAGGTCCTGCGGAGCTCGCTTTACAGCAGTGACGCACCGCGGCGGATAGATTATAATAGATTGAGTTTAGCAACGACTTTCATGCAAAATCTTGGCCTGCTATAACGGTGAAATAAAACATAAGCTATGAGTTTTATAGTCATCATATCTGCACTCAATAATAGGATTTATATTTTAAGTATCCCAGTTTATGGCAAAAATTTTAAACAAATCAGAGTGATAAAAATCCTCATATGCAAACAGAGAGCAAGATAGAAAATTTGGCACGAAGCCTTTTTTAGGCCAATGAGGCCAATGACATCACGCTTGAGCTTGCAAGAAGTGATGCAAATATAAAAGAACTATAGCAAAACACCATCAACTGGCACCCAACCCAGCTACAGTGAGAACAGAAGGGCGATGATAATCGAAGCCACGCCGAAGCAAGGCGCTCTGATAACATCTTGTTTCAAAAGCTACCCGTCTTGGCGGCAAGATAAAAGAGGATAGCACACAAAAATCGGATGCCGCGACCACCTCGACAATAAAAAGGCTCATATTCATTGATAATAACGCCTTACTTTAGGACCAAACGCCAAAAAGAAAAGCTTGATGAAAAGGCAACCACCGTAGACGCTGCAAATGTAAAAGATATGACGTTTCATTTGTTATGAGTGGATGATCACTTTTCACCTTATAAAAGACTTTATCTTTTGGCGCTGAGTTCGCTATAACTACGATGGAGAACTACGGTCTGCAGCGTTTCACCAAGAGTTTATGGTGACCCATAGCTTCATCGACTTTTGCCCTAAAAAGGCGGAGTTAGTTATGATACGCGACACCCGACATCGCAAACAACGCACGCAAGATCTCATCACCTTTGCTGGAGGACGAGCAGCAGCTTGGTAGGAAGCGCCCGCTTCTGGGGAGACAAGCGTGAGCTGCGACCGGCGGCGTTTATGATGATACAATGAAGGCTTTGAAGCATCGCCAACTGGCTTTGCACAAGCTCAAGGATAAGGTTGCTTACAGCCCTGTCTGCAGAGGCAGTGTTTGCAGCAGACATAAAGTGTACCCATCCAAATTTATTTAGAGAGGCAAATATCGGCAAAGAATTTACGGAGTTGAACTAATAAAATGGAGTGGCAAGTCACAAACGCCTGAAGCTAAAATCAAAGCTACATGTCTATATAAGATCAAAGCAAAAAGATGGAGCGGAGATAGGCAAAAGTTTAAAACAACTATCCGCTCATACACGAATTGATGAACTACGAGCCAAATAGATGGCTAATTCCTCTATCCTAGATGGGAATTATTGCAGGACTAAAAACCTAGTCAGCTATGCTGATGATATGAGACCTGGCGATCGTTGATCTTGCATAAACTAAGTACCTGGGGCCAGCACTTAGCCCAATTTGAGCGTTTATAACCTCTTTAATGAGTATTTTACGACAATAAAGATCTGGGTGATACGACATCTTGATAGCCGACGGCAAAGAGATCAGAACTTGGTTTAATTTGAAGCCAAAATGATGCACTTTTTGGTGCACTCATCTATCTTGGCTTTTATCTTTGGTCTTGCCGCTCTGTGCTTAGCATTAGTGGAGCGATCATCCTACTGCTGATGAGATAATGACATTCCCGAAGTAAAGATGAGGTTGTGGCTGGCAAAAGCTCTTTAGAGGATAGATGAATAAAAATTTTCAGCAAGAGTTGTCAAATTTTTATCTTAGCTACCTAAAGATAAGAGCAGAGGGCAACAAAGCTGCAAGCGCAACCAGTGGAAATGGTGAGCCTGAGCCCAGGTGATCCATACTGAGAAATTTTCTTGCAAAAATAAGGCAGGAGAAATTTATAGGGCTATCTCAATTCCATAAAAAACTTAGCCTTTCATTTTTAAAATGAAAATTTGACCAATTTTCAAGGAGCTAGTAGCACTTTACGCTTTTTATTTTATTTTTATTCTTTGACAAGGGCGGTATGACATATTTCCTTTGGAGGCTCTAGAAGCAGTGTGGGATGCTTTGGCCAATTCTAAAATGAAAATCTATGCTTTTATCCATTATATCGGCTTTTGGGATCATCTGCGCCGTTTTACAGTGACTTGCATTGAAGGGCTTTACTTTCCTTATGAGATTATTAAGGCTATAACCCAATCGGTGGCAAGAAAAGGTCCAAATGCTCACCTATAAACAAAATGGCTTTAGGCTTGTTGATGAGCAAAAGGTGGCAAACCCAAAAGCTTATGAAATCTTCTTCTAATCTATGGAGTTTGATGCTCTAACGAGAAAAGCAGCGGAGGAGTCAATCGAGTTTTTACCCGCCAAAAGGCGCTAGTGAAATGATGGCGTTAGGGGCCGGCGGTCGATAGGCCACGGCAAGTGGAGAATTTTAAAAATACCTGTTGCAACTTTTGAATTTATAATTGGCGCTTGATTTGTAATGCTGATATATCTTGAGCCTGAGACCGAGATTGGTCGAAAGTATCATGTAGTAAAATTATTTTCTGTTTTTAAGGAGGTGCTGGATTTAGACATAAACGGCGCAAAGTAACCTTATTTATCTATCTTTAACTTTTCAAGTTATCATCTCAAATAATTTTGAAGATGTGAAAAAAAAAATATAGACCAAAGCTGTAGCAGCTATCATTTTGTTCAGCTCTACCTTTAAATGGTATCCCATGTTGATATGGACGATATCTGGCAGTTTCTAAGGTGGCAGACGAAGGCGAAAGCCCAAAGCAGGCACTCAAAAGGAGCTTCAAAGAGGAGTACCCGTCCGATAATTCTGACTTAGAGGAGCATCCCACTGGCTTAGCTACGACTTCCGACAACGCGTCAAAAGAAATTTACCCATTTGATGGCAGACACAAAAGCATTCTTTTGTTAGCTAAAAATGGTGCTTGTGTATGTACCGGAAAGACCGAGCATCCAGAGTCGAAGTTGAGAGCATAATTTAGATATCGTCAAGGCTTTTAGAGGGATAAACCACTCAAAAAGCCCACGGCGACAAAGTTTTGAGTTATTTTAAAGAGAAAGGAGGCCTTTGATGTTAACTCGTCTGCACCTATGGAACTAGCGTAGGCACGCCAGAGCGCACCGGGCCGTGCGCCAGGGTCATAGAACAAAAAAATAGCGGCGCTGATGTTGTACGTAGTTTCGCGATGAGTGGAGCGCTTCAATCAATTAGTTGAACAGGAAGTGAGTATTTTTCAAAGCAATCAGACGGCGTTACTGATATGCTTTTTAAGCTCAAGTGAGCAAGTAACCACCGCACTTTGATGATTGCACTTAATGCATGTTGCCATCCTTGTGTGGGTTTAATGGCGCAATGTGGCTGGGATAATTGACCGATGATGTGCAAAAAGGTGGTTAGAGTAGTAGATACCAGACTGAAAAATGAGTCAGTGCTGGTAAGACTTCAATGCTGTGGCTGGCTCTCAAGGTATAGATGGTAAGGAAGACATCACCTACACTTGGTAGAGGTAATGCAATCTAAAGTGTGGCCAGCAGGGTGCACTAAAGGCTGATTCATGGAATTTTACCGATGCTGATGGGCGCTTATACGGACTGATCCAAGGATAGAGAAAAAGGCAAAAACTAGATACAAATTGTTACGATGATGCTGAGCCTGCCTTCACAAGGTAAAGGTGTTACAAAATCGCTCAGTCGGTTTGAAAAAACTAGACGTAAAATTAGCTCAAGAAGGTTTTAACTGCCACCAAGGTACATTAACAGGGTAAAGGAAGATACGAGGAAGTGGCTTTTTGGTATGGAATAGCACTAGATAAAATCAAGCAAAGAGCAAATTTCAGAGGCGTAGTAGATAAGCCCGGCATCGCAGCCAGCCTACAGCCTTGCAAACCAAAGAGCAAAACGGATAAGGAATGAAATCAAAATGTAGGACATGATGGCACGACAATTTTGAAAGTTCTCAAAACGGAGCTTGAGGTGGCAAAAGAGACGGCAAAAACTCTCAGCCGCAAATGAATTGACGATGGATCGTGAAAGTCTAGCCATTATGTAGTGCTAAAAGAGCCACAGTGGCGCAGTGTCTAGAATGGAGACACTTCTGCGAGGGCGGCATCCAAATGATCTCAATGTACGGTATGCGTAATTTTTGTTTTGATCGTCGATCAAAAATATGGCGAGCTGGGCAGTTTGGTGTGCCCCACGGGCCCAGGTTAATGGCAATGCAAGATTTTATTCGCATGCCGAATTATAAGAAGGAAAGATATATGAGCTGATGGAGATGAAGCGCGTTGAGTGGACACTCTGCTCGTGTCCTAGGCTTGGGGTTCTGCATTTGATAAAAAGGCTGAGAAGTTGTTCGCGACGTGATGAGCGAGAGCAGCTCGAAAACCATCTTAAGTAGCTATCAACTGCATAAGAAGGGAGCGTCCAGCAGTTTTAAGTGGTTTTTTTAGCCTAAGATCGTTCTTATCCAGCCTTGACAGCGTCGAGACAATGAAGTAAAGCAGCTTTTAAAAGATATGCGCAGTCTTGGCTCTTTCCAACGGCTAAGATCTTTTTTACATCGGCAAGTATATAAGCGTGATTGAAGCTAAAACTTGATGAAAAATAGCTATATGTGGCTCTTTATTGAGTAGGCGCAAAACAGCTCTACTAAGTCGAGCGATGGAAAATTAGACCTAAGCTTCTAAATTTATATAAACTTTTGATAAGAGCACAGACGCCGTGCTCTTTGCGAAGGTGATACCTCTAAATGCTTAATAAAATCGTAGTTGGCAAGCGATTTTGAAAATTTCAGTGCCGTTTGAAGCCGAGTTTAAGTGTAAATAATTAAGATTTTTATAAGCATGATTTTTGCTAGAAAGTGCAAAAAGAGGTCATCGCCGAAGCTCTACATTGCCGAAAAAGATGAGCAGTATCTTGGTTATATCAGCGCAAAATCCTTCTTCCGCACTGAGGCAGGCTCAAAACGCACTTTAAAGATCACTGAAGAGCTCCCAAGAAACATCACACCGAGTAATAGTAATGCAGAGGTGTAACTTTGTTTACCAACGGATCATCGGTGATGTTAATAGAAAATAACCTCAAGCAAAAACCAAAAATGATGATTCAAATGAAAAGCCCAGAATGCAAAAGAGCTAATGTTTTATCGATCAAAAGATAGTGGGAGGAGCAGGCGTGATCGCGGTAAAACGAGCTAAAAAGAGCCGGTCGGATGCACGTGATAAAGGCGGTTGATAGCGGGTGGCAATTTAGCGGAGGAGATGGAGCATTTTTCCGCCTGCTTTCGCTGACCCAAACGCCAAGTCTCATGCCGTTTTGACGCCACTTTTGCTAATATCTTTGAGAGAAAGGACGGTGCTGAATTTTATGTAAGATAAATAACAAAGCGACTTTGATCAATGGTGGCGCCGTCTCGCTAAGTCTGGCTGGCGCGAAGCTCATGTGCGAAAAAGAGCGAGATACCTTATTTTTACTGAGCGAGACAAAAAACCCCAGCGGCAAATATTCTAAAACAAGACGCACTTTATGTTAGCGGAGTTGGTTACGCACAAAGATACTATATTTTAGGGCTGAGAGCCCAAATAAAGCCTTTGCGCTTAATGGCGACAAAATGGCAGCCGGTAGCTATTAAAAAGAGAAGCTGCAAGATTTCATTTAAAAAGCTTGCAGTTTCTTTGGAAGCTAATTTACAAAACCTGCAAAGCCCTGGTAATGGGTGTTGCAAATATCAACACAGACAGCTTTAACGAGCAAAGCCGCATAAATACTCAAATGGCATAGCAAAATCGAAGCATGATCGAAGCAGGTGCCCACTTCAGCATCGACCTTGGCGCGTTAGCTCAAGGTCAGGAGCGAGTATTGCGGGATTTGAGATAATTTTAGGTTAGTTAAAAGATATCGTGGAGGAAATTTTATGTCAATTATATGAAAAGGCAAAATGAAATTAAGGCCGGATCCTTATTGTTTGGGAATTTGCTAAATCACGCTTTGGGTGATGATAAAACGAGCATCACGGCAATGCATCGAAATAATGGCCAAAAGATATGACGCCTCAGTTTTGCATGATGCATGCACAAGTGATCCCGCCACCATGCATCGCCCAAAGTGGTCGACATTATCGGCGAAAATTTTTGGATTTTTCGAGCAAGATAGCCCTTGCGCGGAGCCATGCCAAAAAGATAGGCTTACGGACTATTTCGGGCAAGATTTAGTTGGAGCAGTAATCGGTTTATTAAGCATTTGAGCATTTTTTTGGAACGGACTGCCCGCTACTTGTTGGTGCCAGTCGCAAATCAGTCATAAATCACTTTTGCGCGAGGCGTCAAGGGACCGCTTGCCAGGCCTGCTTTATCTGCATCTTGAGGCCTTTGAGAAACGGCGCGCAGATCAAGAACGTACGATGGGCTGGAGGTTGGGCAGCTTTTTGATATGCACGAGGCGATGAGCCAAGCCATACGCTTTGGCAGGGGCGCTTCTGGCTAAAAAGAGGCTATTGATGAAAATTTACTTCACCGCCTTGGATCACCTCCTTCAGATTAGCCACTTTTCATCGGCTGGCGGATGGTGCTGGCGAGGATTATAAGTTTACCGAATGGCTGGCTAAAACGCTAAGCTTTTAAGATGAAAACATCGTCATTATCAGCAGCCTTTGCTGAGCCCATGATGGGCGTGATACTGGGATGAGGCTAGGCTTTGATGAGCACGCTTTACTTTAGTAATGATTTCTGGCATGATCTCTTTGGGAGCGTGGTTTCTAGATATGATCTAGCGTGGCTTGGAAGCGCGAGCACCGCTGGCAAGGCGGATAAATTTTCATTTTTTGGGGTCATCAAAAGAGCGCAAGCACAAGCGCAAGCCGTCTAAGCCAGTGGCATACGGCTTCAGTTTCCTGGCAAGACGAGGTTCATTACATTTGCGCTGAGCAATATATATACAAAGGGCGCTTGAGTGTTTTAAGGACAAGAGGCTTTTAGGAGCAATTTTATCCGCCAAAGATCCAGCGCAGATGAAGGGGCTTGCAGGTGTGCGGCTTTGACGTTATGTCTGGACGATAATGAAGCGTCGTGCTAAAATGCGAGTTTATTGTACCGAAATAAAATGCCCTTGCGCACTTTACTCAAACTGGAGTAATTTGAAATGATGTTTCCAGTTGATGTAATGGGGGTATAGTTTTAAAAGGCGATGCTGAAAATGCGCAAAATCCGCGAAGTGGCGCGGGTAAAATCGTGATTTGGCTTTGTATTGATGAGATGAGGGATGAGATAGCAAAGGTCTATAAAATGTCCATCGGTGCGATGAAATGAGCCAATTTGGATCATTTATAAAGTAATATGTTTAAGATAAAATGCGGTAACTTTGGAGCAAAATGATAAACAAGAGCAATAGAACGAGCGATAGATACGCAACGCGTGCAAAGGCCTACTATGACGAGGATGGTTTTACCTGCAAGCGACGAGGAGTATGATGTTATATCACGCGGTTTTAGCCTTCGAGCAGGCAAACCAAGTGAGTTCTTCCCGCCATTTTCGCTGACTAAGCGAGTATGGATATGTAAAAGAGGGCTTTAGTGCGTCGCATATGTAGCGCATGGAGTAAGCGGAGGATATCTTTAACTCAGTGAGCTTGATGCGGGCTGGAAGCGCGGAGATAAGGGCACGGACCTTTGGTCGCTGAGCTGTAATTTGACGGAGCGAGTCTAATTTTAATTTCTACGAAATTGGGTGTTTTAGTTAGGCGAGATAACCAGAGGCGATGGGGTGTTATCAAGGAGGATGTGACGCAAATGTAAGGACCATGGCTCGGTGCCAGAGCATTAGCTACAAGGGCCCATTGAAATTTGGGGCGAAGTCGTCATAAGAAAAGATGAATTTTGAGCTTACTAAATATAGAGCGTGCAAAAGCTGGCGAGGCGCCGCTTCAAACCCCAGGAAACGCAGCTGCGGGGAAGCCCGGTGGCAGCTTAAGGAAGCGCAGTTACGGCTAAAAGAAAGCTACTTTCTTATGTACTTGGGGCGCAAGAGCAGAGCTTTGGGCTAGTGCGACTGCTGGTAGCGAGTGGATAAAATTTGAAGTGTGATCTTGGCTTTGAGAGGGATGACGTCAGTAATTTAAAAAGATGAGCTTGAGACTGCCTATAACGAGCTAATACTAGCCAGCCGCGGTGCAGAGCGGGATGATGGATGGTATGGTGATACGCGTAAACGACCTTGTACGCCGTGAGCCAGGGCTACACGGTCAACTTCCAAAATCGGCGGCGTGGCGTTTAAATTCCGGCAGCTACTGAAAAGGTCACAAGGCCGCAGACGTGGTACTCAGGCTGGCAGAAGCGGGCGGGTGACGCCTGCTGGCGTGCTTGATGAGGTAAAGTTATAGACGGCACGTAAAATCCGCCACCCTTCATAATCCTGACGAGATCGAGCGCCTGGCGTCAAAGGAAAAACGACTACTGCACCCATATCTGCTCAGGAGCGTGATACCAAAGACTGCAAAGGTTTTAAAGATAGGTGAGATGGTAGCGACAATGATAGAGCCCTACCGGCCTAGTTTGTAGCCCGCACCCGCTCACATGTGAAGTGGGCCTGTAGCGGCCGCCGTACCGAAGCTTTCGCAGGCAAGAGTGGTGGGCCTGATAATCCACTACGCATCGAAAAATGTCTAAATATAGATGGCCTTGGCGATGCGATAGCAATTTGCCATTTTATTGGCGTTGATTGCTTGCATAAAGATAATTCATGGCCTTAATTCTGATGCTGGATCCCATCGCACTTTGAGGGCTGAAAAGAGAAAAAGGTAAATAACCTTTAAAACGCGATCGAAGCCAGCGGTGTTGCGCGGGTTTATCTCGCTTTATCACGGGCCTTGGCTGCAGAGCACATCGGCGAGGCAGGTGGCGGCGAGCCTGCAAGTAGACTTTGGGACTAGCTGGCTTTGATGCTGGCTTTTGAGGAGCTAACCGCGCTTGAGGGGCCGTGGCGTGGAGATGGCAACATGGTTTAATCGACTTTGCCGAGGGTAAATAGAGCGCGAAGTACGGCTGCAGCCAGATCGACAGCGAGCGGGCGCGGGTATACGCGCATCTCGCGCTAAAACGCTGGCGGGCAAAGAACGTCGTTATGACCGGCACGCTTAAGTCGCCCAAGAGATGAGATAAAGGCCGAGCTTTGAGAGTTTTAGCGCAAAGGTTTCTGGCTCGGTTTCTACGGACTCTCGTCTTAGCTGGCGAAGAGGCTGGCAGCAAGCTAGAAAAAGCAAAATGGAGCTAGGCGTGCTGGTGATCGATGAGAGGCGAGATATGAGAGGTATAAAACTGAGGCTCGATAACTCACGTCGCAAAGCGCTTTAGCATCGGTAGAAAACAAGGCGAGCGAGGCTCATTAAATCTGGCAAGGTGCGCATTAAATGGCGAAATGCTGCGCAAGGTTTTCAGAAAGCGAAGTTAGCGGAGGCTAAGTTTCACCACTGCGGTGATACGCCCGCGCGTGGGAGCGCTTAAGCGAAGAGAGCTTCTTTAGGGGCAATGAGTGATCTAGCTGGCAAAAACGCACGCGGTATCGTGGCAGCCGGCTGGCGGCTTTATGCACCATTTGCTGAGGCGTGGCGTGAGAGCGTGACCGGCGTCGATGGGCACTGACTGGGGCTGGACGTCAGCCTAAGAAATGACGAGCGGGTGCATCATAGGTATGAAAACTGACGTCAGGGAGGTTTGCAAAGCAAAATCAAAAGCAAATTTGATCTCATAACCTGTGACGTGAGGCTTTTATCTCTTTGGCTGGTATCGCCAGCCATTTGTGGAGCGTAGTAGCAAAGCAAGGATTCTTGCTAATCATCACGCTAGACTCGCAGTTTGAAGTTGGTCTTGGCGTAAACACGTACAGGCGTTAGTCACTGACGCTTGAGCGGCGTCGATCGCTATGAAGGGCTTTGAAGTGCTAGGCGAGCGGTTTTGAATGTGAAACTGACCAGCTTGCAAAAGGAGTGAAGTCAAGGGAAAGGAAGGAAATGCTAGAGCTCTTTCTACGCTTTTAACAAAGATAACATCTACCGCCGTTGCGATAGACATTTTGACGGCGTGCGCACAAAGCAGCTTTTAAAAGCAGCTAGGCGAGTTTGGCGGACTCTGTCGTCATCTGACACAGCCAACATCACGCCAAAGCTTAAAGCGAGCCGAGTACTCGAGCCACCCATGTTTTTGTGGCTGATTTTGACGCTATAAAAGGGCTCAGTGGGGAGGAGTGCCAGAGCTTTTAAGGCATGGATTTGTAAGTTTAGATCGTAGTTAGATCGGATTTTAGATTTGGCAGAAAGAGGGCTTGGGATGCGAGTATGATCTGAGAGAGATTTCGACGGCTGCGTGGTCGTTGTGAGACGAGGTCTGCGCGACGGCATGGGAGCGACAGCCCGGCGATAGCGAATTTATCGACTAGCTGCAAGATCAAAGAGGCAAACAAGCTGCTGGGCAGGAGCACCTATCGAGGGCGGCGTCGTGCCGTGAGCAGCAGGGCATCGGCGCAGAGCTGGCTGGTGACGCCAGTCGACGTCAAGAGCTATCTTTTGCCGCGCGAGGGCGCCCGCGCCACAAGAACAAGAATGGGCCTGCTACACGCTACGGCTCGCGCGACTCTGAGGCGTAGAGCGCATCGGATGGCGAGCTCAGCGCTGAGACGCGCATTTTAGACGAAGTCGCACCAGCGTGACCAAGCACGCGCAGTTTGCTTTGTAAAGACGTCATGAGATAATGGTGACGTAAAATTTTAAACGAGCTAAAAGAGCAGTATAGATAGGGCGTGATACAGTCGAGGGCTAGAAGAGTGAGTTGACATGCAAAAGGATGTGCGATTGTGATTGAGACGATGAAACATTTTGACGGAAGTGAGATACGCGAGATGAAATGGTAAAGAGCCCGATGGCTGCAGTTCCGGGTTTCGACGACTTTGTGGCGAGCGTTTTTGACGTCATGATCTCGCGTCGCAGTGCCGCTTTTCAGGCGGCGAGCCCGGCAATGGAAAGTGCAAAGCTGTTTCGCTGGTCACTCTGCCAGAGGCAAGCGTGTGCGACGTGGCTGCTCGACGGGCAAACAGCCTGCTTTTTGACAACCTACGAAATGACCTTGCCGCAAGCGCTGACGTGGATGACTCTGAGGCGTTGCTGGCAACGCCAAAACAAGTGAAAAGACGTACGGCGGCTAGTATAATGGTCTATCTTCGTGACGTTTGTGCGAGCTGACACCGCTTGCGGCGAGCCTTTTGCAAACCATACTTTGCGGTTTACTGTGGCCACCGTGTGTGAGCATCGGTGCAGTAGTACGATGGGCTAAATGAAAATGAGTGTGAAGTTTAGTGAAAAGATCATCTTTGATGACAAAAGCTTACAGCAAGCAGAATTTTATTGAGGACTACAGGGACTAGGCGCTTTGCTCACTCCACGCTTGCGAGATCGCCCAAAGGGAGGCCTCTTTGAAAATGTGCGTTGCGTTAAGCACTGAGGGAAAGGCACAGCCATTCTAGATGCTGGGCTTTTCAGGCGAGGTCGAGGTAGCATTTTAAATGGGAAATTTTATGAGCTGCAGCTTTTGGCTTTAGGCTTAGCCAAATGTATTCCCTACTGAATCTTATATACTAAAAAGTGAGGCGCGATGCTCTCACCAATTTACTCATTTATCGTCGTACTCCCGTGGTGGTGGAAGTCATCGTAGATGATCTTAGAAAGATGGAGATTCTCTGCTTCAGCCGCTCGCGAGACTCAGTAAAATCATCGTGCATCTTCTTGATCTGGATCGCTGCTTTAAACCGTTGGAGTTCCTGCTGATGAAAGTCCCAGCCGCTGCTTGTTGGCCTGCTCGTTGCATGAGCTCCAGCAGTGGAAAGTCGCATCTGCTGTAATTACTCAGGCACGATATCGGTAACTTCGGCTTTTACGACGATGCTGGCCGCGATCTGCTCCACGCTTTGATAAAGTCACCTTGTGTTTTATGCCATATCTTGCAGCAAGCCGACAGCCTCATCTCAGCGATAGGTCCGATGCCGTCGCCGCAACTCTCTTCCGATCGCTCAGAGCGCCTTGTCATGGTGCCAACGGTGTGATTGATAGACCTTTCTAGTGCGATTTAGAAGCTGTATCGGATGCTGCCTCGCCAGTCATCAACTGAGCCGCCAGTGATATGGGATACTCAGGCGGCATATCTCATCTTTTGGCAAATTCAAGTTTCGCAGGCTCTCGATCTCTGCCGGTATTTCCGCAACATGGGCGTGGCTTCAAGCTGAGCCTTTGCCATCAGGTGTGGCAGATTTCTGTCAAGATACAGAAGCTCTGACCGCCCATGCCATCTTCTGTTGGGCGCTGGGGTACACCAGTGAAGTCCGTGATATGAGTGCGCTGGCTCATGGCGCCACCCGCAGCGTCTAGGGTCGCATTTTCTGACTTCGACCTTCTTCTTCTGGTGATTTGCTGGTTAGCAGCCCTCAGTTGCGCCCAAAGCGGCGTGCGAGCTCACAAACGATCCGGCACCAGTCTTGGTCTCGCATCGCCTGGAGTGTGTGTGTCCAGCCTCGTTGTGTTGCACGGCGCCTGCGTTGGTATAAGGCGCTTTCTCTGCTGCTTGGTACACCTTTCGAGCATTACGACGTCGGCTTTAGGGCAGTTTCTAGCTCAAAAGAGGTCTTGGAAACCGCGTAGAAATCTTTAGCATTTACTGATGCTACCTTTTAGAAGTGGGTTTGTGTTTGGCTCAGAGATGACTGGGTTTTCGTGCGATGGTCCAGAAGAAAGTGTCACTCTGCACTCATGGGCATCGTATCAGGCACTTCTGTCTTGTGGATGACCTATTTCGCGAGTTTAAAATCCAGGCTCAATGGTGCCACATTTTCTCAAACCAAGCTCTTTCGCTCAGGGTCGGTGACTGAGCCAAGATTTGCAAAGAATATTTGGCAAAACACGGGTGTCGCATGCAGCTCTTGAAACGTTCTCTTGACCTCTAAGTGGCAGCTCGCCGTGCCAAAGTTTCGCAGATATTACCAGTGATCAAGATATACGGATGACGTCGCAAACCTTCCACCAACTTGCCGTGGTTACAAAGCGGAGTTACGCCTACGCCGGGAGTGATGACGGCTGGTTTGTGTATAGCGACGTTCCTGCAGCTGCTCGTGATATCCTCTAGCGATTTCAGCCTTGTATATTTAGCCACGACTTCTGCTGCGTCTCTGCAGCTTCTTTTACATACTCGACGCCTATCGTGTGATCTCTTACAAATCTCGCGTTTACAAGTGTCACCTCTTCGATGATAGTGTAAAGAAGTGCGTTGATGACTGGGATGTTGTATGTCAGGAGGCTCTATCTCGCAAGTGGGATGTCGGCCTGCCTGCAAACCTCGGTCGTGATAGGGCCGATAACGATCGTTTTGCGCCGCAGTTTTAGCGCTCTTTGGATGTGCATAGCTGCTATTGGGTGGCCATTTTCTGGGCTTTGAGCCTATCATTGGCTATATACCGTTAGCTATAAACCTCGATCTCCGTAGTCTATTTTGTGGGCGGCTCCATTTCCGATTGTTTTAGCAAGTCCTGCTACTGTCGGAGCGCAGTCAACGATAGCGCAGTGATCGAAACAGCTGTTTGATGCCAATTACAGCGCGCGCATGAGCTTTTGAGCTGACGTGGTTGTCCTCGAGTGTACAGCGAGTGCGAGGAAATTTCGCTAATGAGTCAGTGCCGTATTTCTCTTTAGCTGTTTCATCCTTTTCCGTGACAAGACTGTCAGCGCCCGGGTCGCTGAGCTAGCCCTTCACCCATGCATCTTTTGACACGCTGTTTCTCGCTTTCTGATAAGCGGTTTTGTTAGCCTCATCTGGACTTACTACGTAGTCCGTCATAAAAGCCTTTTAAACATAAATTTTCGCGGAGTGGCGGGTTGTCTCTCGACGCCAGTGGCGGCACGGACGACGTTGTTTTCCACGTGCAGCGGTTACTTGACAGCCTGTCCCGCAATAAGGGACAGCTGACTGCCTTCTTCATCACTTTCTCCTCTACTCCTGCAATTTCTGTACTCATTTATATTGAGGCATGGCTCGCGATGACTGCGACCCATAGCGTAAAATTCTTATCTCACAAAATACAATTACTTATTTTAAGATAGATTTAAACTCCAAATTTTAAAAACTGACTATATGAGGAATTTAGAAAATATGCCAAATTTGCAGACTGGGACATGATCAAATAGTAGAATTGTATGCATTGATACAGACTAAAATTGTTAAATTAATTTTACATATATATGAAGTGAAAATTGCGTGAAAGTGGCGTGTTGTAAATTTAAAAGAGCTGGAGATTTACAGGAGAGCGAGGTCCGCCTCCAGATGATATTATCCTCTAAGCCAAGCTCAGAGATTAGTTTTGACATAGTGTAGTCGTCTTTGTTTCTTTTAAGATACTTTAAGAGATCTCTTTGATCAACTAGTTTCAAAAGACCTAAACGTGATGACAAGTCTTTTGAAAATATCAAGGTGTCTCTGTAGGTCTCAGCGTTATTCTAGCTGTTAAAAGATGTCTCATTTGAACTTCTGGAGAGCCCAGTATCTCTCTTTTCTAGCGCGATCTTGCAACCTATTTGAGCTGCCAGATCCAAACGCCTGCGTAGCACAATGACCTCCTGGTTGGTGACTGGAAGAGTCGATCTCGCGCGCGACATAAAATTAGATAAAACGGCGCTTTAAAGAAATGTGATGAAAATGCAGTAGATCACGAAAAATACAGGGCTTACTTTAAAGACTTAAGGAAGATAAATGCTCAGTACAAGGTAGCAATGACGGGCTCTACTTTCGCTTATTTTAATATCTCAAAAACTCATCGCCAGTTGAGTGTCGTGCTGGTCTCAAATGAAACCGAAATTTCAAAAAGCTTTCTGGCACACACATTTGAGTAAAAAGATGGGTGTAGTCATTTGAAAGGAGCGGAAGTAATGGTGGTCGCACGAATGATGAACCTGGTAAATTTGATGACAAAAGATCATCGAGGTGCGCTGAAAACGCTGGAATTAAGCGTGCTTTGAGTGCTCGTCTTCAGCCCTTGGCTGCCCGTCAAACAAAGCCCTCAAGCTGTCAGGTCGGTCGATGTTTGGCGGCCTTCAAAGCAAGACTCGACGAGATGCCGATGCTTGATGCGATAAACCATGACACCGTTTCCTTCGTTA
>BNJT01002468.1_pt1 | contig 140948 bp, 208 predicted proteins | sample 8540491 | NCBI WGS metagenome assembly BNJT01 (sample SAMD00202455, study PRJDB9452) | human saliva metagenome | host: Homo sapiens
AAGACAATGTAGAAATATTTTAGTTAAAGAAATTTTTTTAAACTTTCTATAGAAGCATATTTGTCCATAGAGAAAAGGAAATAACTAAAAATAAGTTATTATGTATTCATAACAAGGCAGCCAAGTTAGAAAAGAAAAAAATTAAAAATTTATGGAGGTAAAAAGTTATGAATCAAAATGAAAAAGAAGTAATGGGGAAAATTTGCTAAAAAGTGGAAAAATGCTATAAAAAGAGAAGTTGCTGTGACAAAAGGAAATAGAAAATGACAAAGCTCTAATAAAAATATTTAGAAGCTCAAAAAGCAGCAGGAGCAGCTTTAGATACTACAGCCTATGAAAGCTATGATGCTTGGATAGACACTATAAAAGAAACAAATAAAAGAAATCTGAAAAGCACTCTTACAAATATAGAGTTTAAAAAGGTTGAGTTAGAAGCAGTCAAACACTATATAGTAATAGTATAAAGAGTAACAAATATCAGCTGATAAATAAAAAGGGACTAGTGCAGATCACTATGATTTGCAATAGTTTTTTATAGAAAAAAATAATACTGATGAAATTTCTTCCACCAGTATTATTTGACAAATATTTAATATTTTATAAGAAGTTTGTTAATATTCCAGCAAATACAACTGAACCTAAAGTTACAGTAGTAAATCCTCCAACTAACATAGTTGGAACCATTGTGTTAGTTAAGAAATCTTTTTCTTCTTCTGTTTTTAGCTAATACGTTTATAGCTTCATTAGTTAATAGGAAGTTTACAGGGAAACCTATTAAACAGTTTAGAGCTATAGCAAAAGACATTTGCCATGTAAGTTTTTAATAGTTTTTCCAACAATTATTCCTCCTATAGCCATTCCTATAATTCCTAAGAATATTAGAAACAACTAGAGGTACGATTAATTTTTAATATTTCTTCCATTGAACTGTTTACTAGTCCACCCATAACTCCAACCACAGATGCTACAACGAAGAAACCGAAAACAGTTAGCTTTTTTTGTAATGATTTTTCTTTCTAATAATCCTATTTCTCCAGCTACGATACCGAATAATAATGCAAATATTGTAGGAGAAATTTTTAAAGTGCTACTCCAAAAGCTATTGAAGATTGTTTTCCTGAAAGTGTTGAACATAGTATAGCTATCATTCCAACAAGTCCTAAAAAGGAATAGATAAGTTGATGTATCCATATTTTTTTCAGGTATAGCTGGGATAAGTCTCTTTTTATTTTTCTTCTTCTGCAGCTGAAAACAGCTTTAAGTTCACCTTTTTCTGAATAAATCTAATCTTCTTAAAGTTTCAGATCTTAATAATCCTGGTAAGATGAAGTAAACTGGAAATTCTTGTAAAAGCTAGTAAAAAGTAAAAGCTATTGTTGATAAATGAGGTAATCCTTTTTGCAAGAGATGTCTTAGACATTTCAAATGCAGCAACGAAACCTCCAGCTATTGGTGGTGCAGCAACAACTGCTGTTTGCCAATCATATATCATGCTTCCTACTGGAAGGATAACAGCTGCTATACCTACTATTGCTCCAATTCCTATTAAAACAGTTTTTCCATTCTTTCTTTAAAGAATCTAAACTCAATGAACTTCCCATGTTAACAACTATAACTACCATGATAACTTCTGTCATTGCTTCAGAGAATCCACCTAAACTCAATGATTTCTTTTTGGTAAAAATTCCTCCCCATACTCCAGATAGAAGTAGAAATTAAGAAATATTAAGATTGAAGGGACTATAGCTCTCGTTTTTAACCGAGATGAACTCCCCTAAAAGCTTAAAGAAATGCCATTAAGATAAAAAAACGCCATTGCTGGATGCATAAAAACTCCTCCTTCTATTTTTAAATTATTTTTATTAATAGATTTTATTTTTACTCTAAGTTTTCAAGAATATGAGTTAAAAACTTATAAACTTTTTCAGTTGAAGATACACTTAATCTTTCATTAGGTGAATGTAAATCCCAAGCATTAGAGATATATTGATATAGCGTCCATATCTCCTTGAATTTTTATCTACAAAACATCCACATTCTAGCCCAGCATGAACTGCAAGAGTTTTTGATTTCTTCACCAAATAGTTCAGAATAAACTTTGTTAGCAGTGTCTCTAAGGTTTGAATGAGGCTTGTAAACCCAACTTGGATATGCTGAGAAAACCTCTAAGCTCTCCACCTAAATATTTTTCCGATTAAAAGCTATCTTGTTATATAGATAATCTCTATTCTTTTTCAAAAAGTTGCTCTTATTTCTGTAACTAAGTAAACATAATCATCTTTTTACATATACTTCACCTAAATTAGATGAACTTTCAACCACATTTAAACTTCCTATCATGCTAGATACACCATTAGGAGATAAAATTATAGCATCTATAATCTTATCAACTGTATTTCTTAGAAAGTAATTTATCAGCTAAAGTTTATCTTCTGAAATTTCAATTTTTTTAAATCTACAGCAGTTTCTTCATAGATCTTCTTTAGCTTCATATTCAAAAATGTTTTTGCTGTATCTTTTAAAGTATCTGCATCTTTTTCTTCTAAAGCTAATGTAACATGAGCTTCTCTTGGAATAGCAAGTCTAAAAGTTTCCACCTTTTATATCAGAGATTAAGAAATTAACTTTTTCTCTTAAAAAGATTTAAAAGATTAGCTAGTAAAACATTTGCATTTGCTCTACCTTTATGTATGTCTTCTCCTGAGTGCCCACCTCTTAAACCTCTAATTTTTTTATTTTATATCCTTTGTAGTTGTCTGTTTTATTTGTGTATTCAACAGGGAAATCTTAAATCTACTCCTATTCCTCCACAGCTACCTGCTATTATTTCAGTATCAACAACATGGTCTATATTTATAACTCTATTTGTATTAAACCAAGATTTATCAACACTTAATGCTCCACTCATATCTTCTTCTTCACAAGTAGTTAGTATTACTTCAACAGGAGGATGTTTTAAATTCTTATCTTCAAGTACAGCCATAGCCATAGCCACTCCTATACCATCATCTCCACCTAGTGTAGTTCTATTTCCAGTAGATAAGATATCTCCTTCTAATACAAGTTTTATAGGGTCTTTTCTGAAGTCATGCTCAACTTCAGGTCTTTTTTCACAAACCATGTCTATATGAGCTTGTATGATAATAGGCTTTTTATTTTCGTATCCCAAAGTTGCTGGTTTCTTTATTAAAAGGTTGTATTTTTCATCTTGATGAACTTCTAAACCCTAAACCTTTAGCCCAATTTAATATAAAGTCACTTATTTCTTTTTTTCAAAAAAATGTCTGCCTTGGAATCTTTAGATATTTCTAAAAAAATGATAGAAAAACTCTATGTTCTCTTAAATCTTCAACACATTTATACGCCATTTTTTTCCTCCTTTTGAGATTTTAAATATCTTTATCTTTCTTAATAAAAAAATTAAAAATTTTTAAAAAAATTTATTTTTTTATGTTCATCCAAGGAAATTTTGTCTCGTTGTTGTAAAATATTCCCTAGGTAACTTTGGTGAACTCTAACTATTGTTTCCATTATATAAGGAGCTTCCTCCTCTGAAATACTACCTTCTTTTTATCATCTGTTTCATCACAGGAATATCTCTATTATGTATATTTGCTTCTATCAACACAGACTTTGTTATATCAGACTGACCTGTTATGTCATCAGGAAAAAAATTTCATAGTATTTTTTTATTATCTTTTTCAAGTTTATAGCTGTATTTTTCCGAAGAATAGAGTATGAAAAATTTCAGGTTTTTTCAAATGAATGATAAACAAAGACCTTATAGATTGTTTCATACATCTCTATAGCTTTCATATCAGGGTTTATTTCACTTCTTAAATCTTTTTAAAGTAGGTTTTTTTAAATAATCCACTGAACTATATAGAATAAGCTCTTCTAAATCTTCAAAAATAATTGTAAATAGTTGCTGTATTATAACCAGCTTTTTCAGCTATTTTTCTTAATTGATAAATTTTTCAATACCTTCATTTAAAATTAACTCTTGAGTTGCTTCGATAAAATACATCATAACTCTTTTTTTCTTAATATCTAGTTTATCCATATGTGCCCCTCTTACATTTAACTATAAATAATCTATATACAAAAAAATTTACTTTTTTTATTATTTTTTTATAATGCGATTATAAAATAACTGCGATTATTTGTCAAATAATTTTTTTACTAGAATTTCTATTTTTTTACTTATATCTTTTCTTTTTTTGAATAAAACATATATTAATGGAATATAGAAAAAAATAAAAAAAGATTAAATTCTATTCGATATAGAATTCAATCCTTTATTCTAAATTTATTTTGATAAAAAAATATTTCAAAAACTCTTTTTCTTACTAGTTTCTCTTTATTTCAATAGCAATCTTTTTCAGCCTTCTTTTTATCCGAAACCAATCTTTTTCAGCAACTTTTTAATATATCATTTAAACCAGGATTTACTCCATTTCCATTGATTGTTGTTGCATGTTCTCCGTTTATTGAATAACTATAAGTTAAGTCATAAGCTGGTGAAAGTTCCCATTTGTTTAGATCTTCATTGTAAATAAATGAAAAAAATTTTTTTAGAGTGGTCATCTCTATTATGAGAAAAAAACATTGAAGCACATCAACCTAAATAGCTTTTTCCACTTCTTCAAAAACTTTTTAGTAAGATTTAAAGTAAGTTGCATTAAATCATTATAGTCAAGATTGGGGAATTCTATGAGAAGTTTCTAGTAATCCACTCACAGAAATCATATGTAGTTTTTCTAATTGCCCCCGTTGATAATTTTTTTCCTGTCAAATCTTTTTATCCCAAAATAACCTGATGATATTTTTAGAAGGGAAAAAGTTTTTGTTTCAGGTATCTGAACCTCCCACGACTGAAGTCGCAGGGTTCTTGGGTAGTAGTTGCTTCTGTTAGCCAACTAAATTTACCAAGCTATCCCCATAGTTCCTACGGTTCATATATTGTATATTTAAGCACTTATACCTAATATCCTTAGTCCTTCTTTTTAGTATATGTTTTTGGCTGCATTTATATCTCTATTATGTACAGCTCCACATACTGGACAAGTCCATTCTCTCACACTTAAATCTTTTTACTTCTTCATTTCTATATCCACAACAATTACATATTTGACTACTTGCAAAAAAATTTATCTACTCTTACTATTGTTCTTTCCATACCATTTCGCTTTATAACTTAGTATTCTATTAAATTCACTCCATGATACATCTACAATATTTCTTGCTAATTTATGATTTTTTTACCATATTTTTTTACTTGTAAATCTTCCATACAGATAATATCATATTCTTTCTTATTAACATCTGTTGATAACTTTTTGCAAAAAAATCTTTCTCTTTGATTTGATATCTTTTTCAAATAATCTTGCCACTTTTTATTCTAGCTTTATTCCTATTTGAACTACCCTTTGTTTTTCGTGATAGTTTTTCTTTGTAATATTGCTAGTTTATTCAAAGATTTTTTGTAAATATTTTGGATTTTCTATTGAGATTTCATCACTGGTAAGTCGCAAAGTCCTTTTATACCTAAATCTATTCCAACATTCTTATTTGTACTTTCTAATTTTTTTCTACTTCTACATCAGTACAACATAAAGATATATAATATTTTTCCACTAGGTACTTGGGTTATTGTTGCATTTATTATTCTTCCTTGTGGTTTTCATTTTATCTCTTATTTTTTTAGTTTTCCTAACTTAGGTACTTTTTATCCATTTATCTAAAAAAACTCTATATTATTATTTGTATAATTGGTTCTGTATGATTTTCTATTATCTTTCTTAGATTTAAACTTTGGATAGCCACTTTCCACTAAAAAAAGTTCTTATAGGCTTTATCTAAATCTTTTTAAAGAATTTTTGTAAAGAAAAATTTATCTACATCTTTTAACCATTCTTTCTCTTGTTTTAAAACTGTTAATTCTTTACTACACTCACTATATGAAATAGATTTTTTTCTCTTTGTTATATAGCTCTTGTTTTAAATCTAAAAAAATGATTATAGACATATCTTACACAACCAAAAGTACAATTTAATATTGTTATTTGAGTTTTAGTTGGATAAAAATCTAAACTTATATGCTTTTTTTCCATGTGATTTCACCTCCATTTACCTATATATAGTATACCACTTTTTTTATACTATAAGTAAATGAAAAAAAGTAAAAATTTTTTTCTAAATATATGAACCTAAAAACTGACTCAGTCGTTTTTAGAGGGTTGTCGTTCACATAAGTACGCTACCACTTATGCAGTTCTCTTGGCATATACACTCCTTAATAAATTAAGGAGATTAGCCTCGAACTTCTTAATATTTCTATTAAGCACAGACTATATCTTATCCCACAGCTCTATCTGTTTGGGTCTACCCACTTCCACTAGCTTTAGTGTACTTCCCTCAGGAGGAATAGTCGTTGAACCTTACCTTTCGGTCTTGGCTGCTGATTGCCCATTATCTTAACACTTAGGTTTTAACCTTATGCCATCTAGTATATTTTTTTCTGCTTTCGCCACTTTTCACACTTGTACCATATTTTTTTATTTAGGTACTATGTTGTAGTTATACTAGTTTTTAGGGGTTTCCAGCAATTCGAGTAGTATTGGATAGCTTTTTTTAAAGTTGCTACCTCTACATACATATTTCTATATATGCTGACTATACTTAATGGTCTAACTCATGACTGACACCCTACGAGTGCTAGAGTCACAAGTGTACGACCATATTTTTTTAATCAATTTTTTTGTTAAGATTTTTTTGGTCTTTGCTCCTCCAGATGAACCTCCTAATTTAAAAAGTTTCATCTAAATCAGCTGAATATTCTGTGTTTAGAATTTTTTTACAAGATAAAGCTAGATTGTCATAATCTTCTTGATAATCTTTATCTTCTAAAAGATTATATTCTGGCTTTATATGATAAAGCTCCCATTCCTGTTTCACCAACTATAGCTAGTCTATCTATTTGGCTAATCTCTCTTGGGTTTATATTTTTGAGAATTTAACATTCTGTCAACAAGCAATCTTCCCCAACCATCAGGAAGACTATCATAAAAAAACTCCATATAGACCATTAAAAAGGATCTATTCTAGGAATAAAAAAACTTGTTTTTTTAGAGGAAAGACTAAATGGACTTATTGAAAAAAACCATTAGTTCTCCAATTACTGTCATACTCAAAAAGCCATAATATTATTTTTTTCATTAAAGCTAGTGTTCCAACCTTTTTTTCATTATAGAAAACTTGTAGAGACTTAATCTTGTTCATTTATTATCTCCTCAATAGAACTATATTGTTTTTTTGCTGAAATAAGTTTAAAAATTCATCTTCACATCCTAAAAACAATAGCAATTTTTTTATAAGAGAAAAAAAGAGAAATTTCCCCAGTATTTTTCAAAACGTTTTATTGAACCAAAAACTCACCCCTGACTTTTTTTGAAAAATTCTTCCTGTGTTAATTTTAATTCTTTTCTTCTTTTTTTCTAATATTTTTTTAGCTATTTCTAATTGTATTTCTTTTTGGTGTCTTAATATTTAAAAAAATTCATATTCATATATAATATATTATCTAAAATGTATAAAAAGTCAATATTTAGATAATATATTATCTAAATATCTTCAGGGTATCTTTTTTTATCTCTGAACATCTTATCAGCAAGATAGATAAATGGTGTGTCACAGATAGCAACTATAAATTTAATTATATATGTTGATAAGAAAATATTAACCATAACATCTATTGGATATACTCCATAGAAAGCGATAGTTGTAAACACTAAGTTATCTATAAGTTGGCTTAGCATTGTACTTCCATTGTTTCTAATCCAAATAAATTTTTTTAGCAGGAAATTTCTCTCTGATTTTTTTCATATAACCAAACATCATGGAATTGAGAAATTAAATATGCAATAAGTGAAGCTATAGCTAATCTTGGTAATAATGAGAATATACTTTTTTTACACTTTCAAATATAGCTAAACCTTCAGGAACATCAAGAGGTTTAAAGTGTATAGCACATTGCATTATTAAAGTTGTTGCAACAAGTGAGAAAAAAATCCAATTTTTTTACAGCTGTATTTTGCAGCTTTTTTTACCATAGTTTTTCACTTAAAAATATCAGTGATTAAGAAACCTCCAGCATATAGGATATTTCCAAGAGTTGCCTCCATACCAAAAAGATTAACCAAGATAACAACTTGTATATTTGCTAAAATTGTTGAGATAGGTACCCAAATATAAAGTCCTATTTTTACCAAACTTTCTATAAGCAAAAAAAGTATACAAGAAAAAAATTAATTACTAACATTAAAAACCAAAAGAAAAAAATATTGTGCATCATTGTTCATAAAACCCCCAAATCTTTATTATCTATTAAAATTTCAACTCTATCATTATCAAAAAGATGTTTCATATCTTGTACAAACCATTTAACAAGCTCAGCATCTCTTTTTTACCACAGTTCCATTGTCCACAAAAAAACATTTATTGTTATAGCTTTAAAAGTATTTTTAAACCCATTTCAATATCGTTTTTTTATCATTTCTTTTGTCTGTCCTTGAGTTGCAATTAAAAAGACAGACTGAATATATTTTCTCAGATAATTCTTTTATCTTCTTTTCATCCAAGAGAATATTTTTTTCTTGTAAACATTCCTTCTAAAATCGTTATCAAAACTTTCTATCCCCGTTCTAAACCTGATTTCAACTTTTTTTCTTTTCGTTGAAATAGTTAATAATTTCATCTAAACGAGAAAGATAAGAATAGAAAATCTCAAAATACAAGATTTTAATATCTTTTTCATAAACGACTTCTCTAATTTTTTTCTAAAGTTTTTCTTAGGAATCTCAAACACAGAACCAGAATTTATAACTTCTAAAATTCCAAATTCTCCAGTTATTTCCTTTAAAACTTCCAAATTAACTTCATTAATTTCTTCCTCATTGTTTGAGTTATCTTCTATGTAGTTACAGAAACTACATTTTCCATAAGCACAAGGAAAAGATTTTTAAGAGCACTATCTCTCTTTGAAATTTTCCTTCTACCTTACTATACCTTATACCCATTTTTCCTCCTCTATAATTTTTTTATTGCTTAATGAAAAAAATAAAAAAATAGTTCGTTACTGAGTAAATTTCCCAACTCACTTATTTTTTTAGTGTTAAATTAAGAGATGAGATTACTGCGACGTCCATTATTGTTGAGGGAGCCTTTGTGGAGCTCCCGAGACACTAATGGCAGGCAAGTAATCGAATATCTTAAAATTTAAGCAATAAAAAGGGGACTTACACCCCAAGTCTAGTTTTTTTAAGATGGTTTTTGCTAGTACATCTACTATGTAATTTTTTTATTATAAATACTAAAAGTAACTGTCTCTGACTGATAAGAGACTAAACGAAATAGACGAGGACGAACGACGAATTTTATCGTTAAGTGCTATGTTAGTGAGCGTCAAAAAAAGCAAGTGTTTGAAGCTGATTTATCAGCAAGTTTTTGCTTTTTAGTGAACGATTAGCACTTTAGATTAAAAAAATTCAGTCTCAGTCCGAGTTATTTCTTTAGTATTAGAATTTCTTTAATAATTCTCTGTATTGCTTTGTTAAAGTTTTTAACAGTGAATTTTTCTGATAAATTGATACCAGAAGAATTGCATTTTTTTCCATTCCTCTTACAGAATCTTGTAGCATTCTCTTAACGAAATCTTGTTCTTCATAGCTCATTTTAATTTCAGTACTTTTCCTTTTTTTAGAAGCAACATCAGTAATATAATTTAGAAAATTATATACTCCTGCATATTGACTGTTAGAAGCTGTATCAGAAAATTGTTTCTTAGCCTCATTAATGAATCTAACAAGAAGTTTTTTTATCGTTTTTTTATCTAATTGTATTGTATATTTTTCTTTTTACCTTTTCCTATTTTTTTGAATAGAGTTCATCATTCCCATCATAGAAGACATATTATTCATTTCCATAGGACTTAAGGCAGTTGGATTAACTCTTGTACCCTTCATTTTTATCACCTCACTCTCCCTATTATTTTTTTGTAATTTCATCTGTAGATATTGCACCATTTCTAAGTATTTTTAGGAACATCAGAAGTCAGGTCAATTATAGTTGAGGCTTCACCGAGTTTACATTCGCCACCATCCACTAAAAATATCAACTCTTGATTTTTATAGCTTCTGACAATTCATTATATGATTTAGGAGTGGACTCCCCTGAGATATTAGCACTGGTTGTGGCTAAAAATACCACCAGCTAAATCAATAATTTTAATAGCTAAATCTAAGTTAGGAATTCTCACACCTATGGTGTCTCCACCAGAGACCATAATACTTGGAATATGCTCTTTTCTTTTAAGTATAACAGTCAAAGCACCTGGCCAAAAAGCGTGAGCTAACTTTTTCTAAGACTTCTCTATTTTTCATCAGAGATAGTAGCAACTTCTTCAACTTTATCAACAGAACTTAAAAAGTGCAATAAGAGGAGAAGTAAAACTCCTACTCTTTGCAAGATATATATTATTAATACTTTGTTCATTAGTAACAATAGAAGCTAGACCATAGACAGTGTCAGTTGGATAGATAATAAGTGAACCTTTTTTTAATTCACTTGCTAGTTCAGTCCACTTATCATCACTAATATCAGATATATTATCTATCTTAAGATATTTTTTTCCATTATTCAAATAATTCTGAAACTGATTTATTATTAGTTATTCTGTCTATTGCAGATGCAAATACAGAGTCCACTGATATTATTTTTAACTTTGTCTATTTTTCTTTCTTTCAGGTAATGCTATTGAGTCTGTTACAACTACTTCTTTTTAAAAGCAGATTTTTTTCTAATCTTTCTATTGCTGGATCAGAGAAAACAGCATGAGAACAACAAGCATAAACTTCTTTAGCTCCTCTTGCAGCTATTGCATCAGCACCATTAGTTATAGTTCCTGCTGTATCTATCATGTCATCTATAAATATAGCGATTTTTTTCCTTCAACTTCTCCAATTAGGTTCATAACTTCAGCAATATTAGGTTTAGGTCTTCTTTTTGTCAATGATAGCTATTTTACAATCTAATTTTTTTCAGCTAATTTTTCTAGCTCTTTTAACTCCACCAACATCTGGAGAAACAACAACTATATCATCTCCATAGAAACCTTTTTCTTTAAAAGTATTTTTGCCATTAATGGTAATCCTTGCATATGATCAACAGGGATATCAAAGAATCCTTGAATTTGATCAGCATGTAAATCCATTGTTATAACTCTATTAACACCAGCTGTTGTTAATAAGTTAGCAACAAGTTTCGATGTGATTGGTTCTCTTGGTTTAGACTTTCTATCTTGTCTAGCATAACCATAGTAAGGAATAATAACATTTATTGTCTTAGCTGAAGCTCTTCTTAGTGCATCAACAAATATTAAAAAGTTCCATAAGATTTTTCATTTACAGGTTCTGAAGTAGATTGAACAACAAAGACATCTCTACCTCTTACAGTTTCTTCAATTTCAATATAGACTTCTCCATCTTTAAATCTTTGAATTTCTGCCTTTCCTAGTTGTAAACCTATTTTTTTCAGCAATTTCTACTTGCCAACTCCAAATTTGAACTTCCAGAGAAAATTTTTAACATTATTAAAATTTATCATCTTATTTTTTTCCACCCTTCCTTTATTATTTGTTTACTTCTTTCAACACTAAGTGAGTCGCTTGGAACATCCTTAGTTATAACCGAACCAGCACCGATAAGGGAATTATCCCCAATACTTACAGGAGCAACAAGCATAGTGTCACTTCCTATAAAAACTTCTTTACCAATTTCTGTTTTAAATTTATTTTTACCATCATAGTTACAAGTTATAGTTCCTGCACCTATGTTAGTTTTTTCACCAACATGAGCATCTCCTAAGTATGTTAAATGCCCAGCTTTTTACTCCTTTTTCAAGGGTAGATTTTCTTTAGTTTCAACAAAGTTACCTATATGAACATTTTCTTTTAAATGAGATTTAGGTCTTAAATGTGCATAAGGTCCAATAGTTACTCCGTTTTCTACTATACTTTCTTCGATAACAGAGCTTTCTATTCTAACATTATCATATACCTTACTATCTATAATTCTAGTACCTGATAATATTTCACAGTTTTCACCAATTTCTGTATTTCCTTGTAAAGTAACATTAGGGTAGATAGTAGTATCTCTACCTATTTTTTTACTTCATCTTCTATATATGTATTAGCAGGGTCTATTAAGATAACCCCTTCTTCCATAAGAGCAGTATTTTTTTCTTTCTCTTAGTACTCTTGAAACAAGTGCTAAAGCTCAACTTTTGAGTTTACTCCTTGAATTTCCATACTATCTTCTAGAGAATATGAAATAACTTTCTTATTTATCATTTGATAGAATTTCTATAACATCAGTTATATAATATTCACCTTTTTTTCATTGTTATTATTGATTTGAGCTAAAGCCTTAACTAAGTCTTGTGACTTAAAGATGTAGACACCAGCATTGATTTCTTTTTATCTTTTTTTGTTCTTCATTAGCTTCTTTTTTTCTTCAACAATCTTTAAAACTTTGTTTCCATCTTTTTAAAACTCTTCCATAACTGAAAGGATTTTTCAAAGACAGCCGATAAAAATTATAGCATCAGCATTTTTCCTTTTTTTGTATTCATTGTAGAAATCTATTAAAGTTTCCTTTCTAATTAAAGGGATATCTCCATTAATTATAAGAACATCACCTTGATAGTTTTTCTAGTTTAGGCACAGCTTGTTTAACAGCATGACCTGTTCCTAATTGTTCTTCTTGTACAACATAACTCACATCAGGTCCTAAAACTTCTAAAAACCTTTTTCTTTCTTATGCCCTAGTATCAATACATTTTTCTTCTGTATTAAGAGCATTTAGAGCATCTATGATTCTGATAATCATAGGTTTAGAATGAGCAAGATGAACAACTTTAGGTAAGTCAGATTTCATTCTTGTACCCTTTCCAGCAGCCATAATAATCGCTTTCATTTTATCCTCCATTAATATTTAATTAGATTTTTTTAGATTTTCATAAGCTTCGTTTATTTCTTTCATTTTACTTTTCATGGAATTTCTTTTCACTATCAGATGCATTTACAAACTTATCTGGGTGATGTTCTTTTGCAAGTTGACGATAAGCTTTTTTTAATCTCTTCTTGACTTGCTCCATCTTTAAGCCCTAAAAATACGATAGTATTTACTTCTATTACTTGTATAAGTACCTGTTCTTTGATAGTTGCCACCTTGTCTATAGCCACCAGAAGAGTTGCCATAAGTGTTACCACCATAGGTAGTACCACCATAAGTACCGCCAAAGTTGTCTCCAAAGATATTTCTAAAAAAATTCTTCAGCCTCTTCTTGAGTGAAAGTACCACTAGATCTTGTATTATTATAAGTTCCATTTTGACCAAAATCACGACCAAAGATATTTCTAAAAAAATTCTTCAGCTTCTTCTCTAGTACGGAAGTTTCCATAATATCTTGTATCATTATAAGTATTGTTTCCTCTTGTTCCATTTGAATTATTATTGCTAGTATTATTTCTATACCCACCAAAGAAATCATCATTCTGAGTTCTAGTTCTTCTGTAAGTATTAGAAGATGTACCAGCTTTTTTTCAATAACTTAAATATAAGGAAAAAGATAAGAAATACTATAAATAGTATAAATAGAAAAGTATATTTAAAAATATCCCAACCAAAAAAATAAACAAAAAAATTTCTATAATAGCTAATGGTATGATTGCCTTAGAAGCTTTCTCTATTCCAAGAGTTAGAACTAATATGAAGAACATTACCACTAAAGGTAATAATATAGCTTCCATTAAATCACCTCTTTATTTATAATACTACTACTAGCAATTATACCATATATAGTCTTTATTTTACAAAGTTTTTTTAATAGAAAAAAATAATTTTTACTTTTTAAAATTAGATAAAAAAATATAATGTTTAATTTTTAGTTTTTTTAATAAAAAAATAATTGACAAATAGAACTTTTGATAATATATAATTAATATCATGCTGCTTCATTTTGTGTGAGCTAAAAAAATAGATCAAGAAACAATTTGAGTCCCAGCAAAAACCACAGGGAGAGGTTCTGTGTTTTTTTGTGGGCTTTTTCTTATAAGGAGGTTGAGAAAATGAAAATTACAAAAAGTAAAATTAGGAATCATTTCAGTTCCTTTAAGAGTACCATTTAAAAACAGCTCTACGTACTGTAAATAGTGTTGAAGATGTTATTGTGGAAATTCATACAGATACAGGGAAATATAGGTTATGGTGAAGCACCTCCAACAGGAGCAATAACTGGAGATACTACAGGAGCAATAATAGGAGCTTTAAAAGATCATATTATAAAAAAACTATAGTTGGTAGAGATGTTGATGATTTTGAAAATCTTATGAAAGATTTAAATTCTTGTATAGTAAAAAAATACTAGTGCTAAGGCAGCAGTGGATATAGCACTTTGGGACTTATATGGACAACTTCATAAAATTCCTGTACATAAGTTGCTAGGTGGAAGTCGTAAAAAATTAATAACAGATATAACTATCAGTGTTAATCCTCCTGAAGAAATGGCAAGAGATGCAATAAATGCTATAAAAAGAGGATATGATACTTTAAAAAGTAAAAAGTTGGTATAGATCCAACATTAGATGTAGCAAGACTTAGTGCTATTCGTGAAGCAATAGGGAAGGATTATAGAATTCGTATAGATGCTAATCAAGCTTGGACACCAAAACAAGCTATAAAGCTTTTAAATCAAATGCAAGATAAAGGTTTAGATATAGAATTGGTAGAGCAACCTGTAAAAGCACATGACTTTGAAGGTTTAGCTTATGTCACTAAATATGCAAATGTTCCAGTTCTTGCAGATGAAAGTGTATTCTCTCCTGAAGATGCATTTAAAATATTAGAGATGAAAGCAGCAGACTTAATCAATATTAAAGCTTATGAAATGTGGTGGAATTTATAATGCTTTAAAAAAATTATAAGTATGGCAGAAGTATTAGGTGTAGAATGTATGATTGGTTGTATGTTAGAAGCAAAGGTAAGTGTAAATGCAGCAGTGCATTTAGCTTGTGCTAAACAAATTATAACAAAGATAGATTTAGATAGCTCTGTTCTTTGTTCTGAAGATCCAGTTGTAGGAGGAGCTATTTTTTAATGAAAAAAAGAAATAATAGTTTCTGATGACTATGGTCTTGGAATTAAAAGCTATAAATGGAATAAAATACATAGATTAGAAAAAGTAAAAGGAGGTTACATATGGTTATTACTAATGGTTTTTACTTATATTACTTTTTTTATTTTTCTTGAAATTGTTTCAAAAATATGATATAATTAAATCAGTTAAAGGTAATAAAAAGGAGTATTTTTTTGGAGTAGAAGTTTTTTTGTATTGAGTATTGATGGAGCAAGTAAGGAGGAGGAAATGAAGATAATTAAAAAAAGCATATAAATTCAGAATATATCCTACCTTAGAACAAATAATCTTTTTTTCTCAAAAAAACTTTGGTTGTGTTAGAAAAGTTTATAACCTTATGTTAGATGATAGAAAAGAAAGGTTATGAAGAATATAAAAGCAACAGGAGTTAAAACTGAATATCCTACTCCCGCTAAGTATAAAGAAGACTACCCTTATTTAAAAGAAGTAGATAGTTTAGCTCTTGCTAATGCACAATTAAATTTAGAAAAGGCTTTTTAAGAATTTTTCTTAAAAAAATAAAAGATTTTTGGTTTTCCAAAATACAAATGTAAATCTAATCCAGTCCAAAGTTATACTACAAATAATCAGAAACACAATATATATTAAAGATAGTTACATAAAACTTCCTAAACTAAAATCGCTAGTTAAAATCAAATTACATAGAAAAAAATAAAAGGTAAAATAAAATCAGCAACAATAAGTAGAAATAGTCTTGATCATTATTTTTATTTCAATATTATGTGAAGAAGAAATAGAAGAATTAGCAAAAACTAATAAAAAAATATTGGAATAGATTTGGGAATAAAAAGAATTTGCAACAATGAGTGATTGTACAAAAAGTAGAAAATTTGAAAGCTATCAAAAAGAATATGAGAAAAAAACTGAAAAGAGAACAAAAGAAAAACTATCAAAGAGATGTAAACTTGCTAAAGATAGCGATAAAAAAACTATCAGATAGTAAGAATTATCAAAAACAAAAAGAAAAAAAGTAGCAAAAAAATACATAATAAAATTAGAAATAAAAGAAAAGACTTTATAAATAAGTTGAGTACAAAAAAATTATCAATAACCACGATATAATCTGTATAGAAGACTTAAATATAAAGGGAATGTTAAAAAAATCACAAATTAGCAAAAAGTATATCAGATGTAAGTTGGAGTGAATTTGTAAGACAACTAGAATATAAAAGCAAATTGGTATGGAAAGAAAAGATTGCAAAAAGTACCTACATTTTATCCAAGTAGTAAGACTTGTTCAAGTTGTGGTAATATAAAGGAAACACTAAAATTATCAGAAAGAATATATCATTGCGAATGTTGTGGGACTAGAAATAGATAGAGATTACAATGCAAGTATAAATATATTAAGAAAAAGGTTTAGAAATATTAAGAGAAGAAAAAGTAAGTTAGAAAAAAATATCAGGGTAGGGACTACCCGAAGAGCTTAGTAAATATATGTGGCTAACAAAAAGCACATACTTCCCAAGAAGCTCCCACTTCTATAAGTGGGAGTGGTTCACTACAATATTAAGGGGTTGTTACAAGACATAATCTTAATTTAAAAGTAAAAAAATAAGTGAGTTACGAATGTAAATTTTATTGTTAAGAAATTTACTCAGTAATGAACTATTTTTTTACTTTTTATTTATAAATTTATTAAGTTTACATACGGATAGTTTTTCTAAATTAGTTAGAAATTCCTCATTTATTCTAACTTTAAAAAAATTATCTTTTTCTAAAAATGACTTATCTATAACTTCAGCTTCATAATCTTTTTAATAACTTTTCTATTTCTCCTAATTTTTTTCATAAGGAATTTCAAAAAAAGTAAGTCAACTTTGTTAACAAAATCTATAATTTCTGCTTCAGTTATTCCAAGTTTAGCAGTCTTAGCGTAATTTCTAACCAGACCACCAGCACCTAATTTAATTCCACCAAAATATCTAGTAGCAATAACAACTAAGTTAGTTACTTCCATATAATTTATAATATCACCCATAGGTTTACCAGCTGTTCCACTTGGCTCACCATCATCATCAACCTTAAAAAAAATTCTAAGCCTTTATTATTTATTTTATAAGCAGAACAATTATGAGTTGCATTTGGGTGGAGACTCTTAATATAATTTATATATTCCTCTGCTTCTTCTTTTTGAAAAAAACAGGTTTGACAGAGGCAATAAATTTTTGATTTTTTTCTTCAAATTCTACAGAGCATTCTCTTTTTTTATAGTTTTTTTAATTTTTTTCCATATCCTCTCACATCTTTTTTTCTTTTTAGTTCTATTATATATTATGTTTCAAGAGAAACAAAGAGAAATTTTCTTTAATTTTTTTGTTTATTTATAATTCAAAAATAGAATATTTTTTTGAATCAAATCTATAAAAAAAGCACAAAAAAAGATATTGACTTTAAATATAATATGATATAATTAGTTTATAATCGTTTTTAAAAATAAAAAGGAGGAGAGTTTATGTTTAGTTATTTGCAAAAAAATAGGTAAAAGCACTTATGGTTCCAGTTGCCGTTTTACCAGCAGCAGCAATAATGCTAGGATTAGGTTACTGGATAGATCCAACTGGATGGGGGGCAAACAGTCAATTAGCAGCTTTCTTAATAAAAGCAGGAGCAGCAGTAATAGATAATATGCCAATACTATTTGCAGTTGGGGTTGCTTATGGTATTTCAAAGGATAAAGATGGAGCAGCAGCACTTGCTGGATTGGTAGCTTTTTGAAATCGTAACAACATTGTTATCTAAAGGTGCAGTGGCACAAATAATGGGAATAGATCCTGAACAAGTTCATGCAGCTTTTTGGAAAGGTAAATAACCAATTTATTGGAATACTTTGTGGGGTTATATCAGGGGAATTATATAATAAGTTCCATAAGACTGAATTACCTAAATTCTTAGCTTTCTTTAGTGGAAAGAGATTCGTTCCAATTATAACATCAGTTGTTATGATAATAGTATCTTTCATCTTAACTTACATATGGCCAGCTATATTTGGAGCTTTAGTAACTTTTTGGTACAAGTATTGCTAAATTAGAGATCAATTGGAGCAGGTATCTACGGATTCTTTAACAGATTATTGATTCCTGTAGGATTACACCATGCAGTAAACTCAGTTTTTCTGGTTTAACGTTGCAGGAATAAATGATATAGGAAGATTCTGGGGAGCACCAGAAATGGCTTATGCAGACTTACCAGAAATATTACAAGGAACATATCATGTTGGAATGTATCAAGCAGGATTCTTCCCAATAATGATGTTTTGGACTTTTAGGAGCTTGTCTAGCATTTATTCAAACTTCTAAACCTGAAAAATAGAGCTAAAATAGTTTCAATAATGGTAGCAGCAGGATTTACAAGTTTCTTAACAGGAGTGACTGAACCAATAGAATTCGCATTCATGTTCGTTGCACCACTTTTTATATCTAGTGCATGCATTATTAACAGGACTTGCTCTATTCTTAGCAGCATCATTTAACTGGATGGCAGGATTCAGTTTCTCAGGAGGATTTATTGACTTCTTCTTATCTTTAAGAAACCCTAATGCTCATAACCCATTTATGTTAATAGTTTTAGGTTTAATTTTCTTCGTAATTTACTACTTTGTTTTCTTATTCGTTATAAAAGCTTTCAATTTAAAAACTCCAGGTAGAGAAGAAAGTGAAGAAGAAAAAGAAGAAGCTGTAAGAGTAAATACTTCAAATGCAGCATTAGCTGAAAGCCTAGCAACTTACTTAGGTGGAGCAGACAACGTAGTTGAAGTTGACAACTGTACAACAAGACTTAGATTAAAAAGTTAAAGACAGTGACAAAATTCAAGATTCTGAAATAAAGAAATTAGTCCCAGGTCTTTTTAAAACCTTCAAAAGAAGCAGTACAGGTTATAATAGGATCACATGTTGAATTTGTTGCAACAGAATTAAAAAAAGAATATTAAATAAATAAATAAAAGAGCTACTAACTGCAATTAGTAGCTCTTTTTACCATTTTTATAACTCTTTTTATCGTATCTTTATTATAGTCTTTATTTTTTTACATTGTCAATGTTATAATTTATTTGCCATTTTTTTCTCCTTGAAACTTTCTTAAAAAGGAGGTGGAAAGGTTGAAAAAAATTCTTTTTTTATCGTACTGATAATAGTTATTTTTTTACTATTATCTAAAAAAAGCTTATTAAGCTTTTTATGTGGGAGTTGCTGCAACAACTCCTACTTTTTATATTAAATGTTAGAGGTTCTATTTCCATAAGTCCAAACATTCTTTTTTTCTTCTTTTTCCAAAAATAGCCTGAAAAATTTAATTTCTTTAATAAATTTAGATAAGAAACAACTAATATTTTAATTTTTCTCATTAGCATTTATTTTACTCTTTCTTTATCAGATAAAAAGAATGTTAAATAGTCTAGTTGTTCATTGTCCTCAAACTTTTTTTCAAGACCATATCTGATGCAAGCAGGAAGAATAAAGAAATATGCTTCATCTACTTAAATAGTAAAAAAATCTAGTCCATTTAAAAAAATTAACAATGGTTTCTTCATCTAATTCTTTTCCATAACTTATTTGAAAAAAAGTTCTAATCAGATATTGACTTTTGAGAAGCATCTTCATTTCTATATAGTTCATTCACTATGGAATTTTTTTATTCAAGATATTTTTTTGTTGTCAAATTCTTGAAAAAAATATTTTTGATAAAGATTTTTCTTCTATGAGCCAATTTACTTCATTAATTCCTCTTTCAACTTCCTCACCATATATATCTAAATCTTCTTTTTTTAGATTTATCTTTAATAAGTTTAAGAATATCTAAAATATCTTCTAAATCTTCTTTCTTCAAGTCTGTTAGCTTGAAAAAAACTTTGAGATATATTTTTCATTAAAATATATAAATTCTTCAATATCCTCTGTGTTTTTGAGAAAAATTTAGCAAATGTATCTAAAAAAACTGATTAGATTTATATTATCTGAAGAAATATCATTTAATATTGCTATTTTTATCTATTTTCATATTTTCACTTCTTTCTAATTCTTTTATTATTTTTTTCAAATATTAAAGGGTATATCAGAGTTATCACACATAACTTCCCTTGTGAAATGTTCATACTTTATCAGCATATTTTTCTATATGCTATGTTTAAAAGGTAAAGATATCCAAGGACTATGAGTGAATGGAGCCAACCTTTTAAAAGATATTCTTCATACTATATGTTTCTCTCAAGCCCAAGCAGTACCTTTTTTTCTAATTCCTCAACTGTCATTTTTTTAGGTGTAAATACACAGTGTTCCACATCATACATAGCCCAATTCTTTTTCAAATATTCTGTTTTTCTGCTTCAAGTTGAGCATAGAATTGTGTTTTAGGGAAAGGAGTTAGAATACTGTATCTAGGTAAGTCAATCTTAGCTTTAACAACAGCTTCAACAGTTCTTTCAAATACAGAAGTATCTTCTTCATCACTTCCAAAGGCGAAACAACCTTGTACTAAAAATTCCATAGTCATGAAGTTTTTTTCATAAGTTCTGCATAATCAGCAACCTTGTTTTATACCCTTATTGATATAGCTTTTGAGATTCCTGAGTGATAGATTCAAAACCTATTAACAAACCTTTACAACCACTATCTGTAAAAAGTTTTAATCATATTTTTCATCTATACCCACAGAAGAAGTTACAAGTCCCATCCAATATTTATTTAAAGATTTCATTTCTTTTAAAAAGTCTCATTGCATATTCTCTATCAGCGATTAGATTTACATCAGGGAAGAGGATAATCTTTTCAGAGAACATTTCAATCTCAGACAAGACTTCCTTTATAGGTCTCTTATATTTTTTTCTTCCAAAGGCAGTTGGATAGGCACAGAAAGTGCAAGGTAATGAACAACCTCTAACAACTTCAACAGTTGCCGTTGTGATATATTTATCTTTTTGTAAAAGCTCTCTTCTAGGAATTACCTTATTATCTAAATTAAACTCCTTGTCTTGAATATACATTCTTTTTTTAATCTTCCATTTTTAAAATCTAAAAAGCATTTGTGGAAAAGTTTGTTCAGCAAATCCCACCATTACAACATCTGCATGTTGAGAGGCTTCTTCTGGCATAAGTGAGGGGTGAACTCCACCTAAAAACAACAGTGATACCTCTTTGTCTAAAAATAATCTGCATAGGCATAGCATCTTTGAGATGTTCCTGTGATAGAAGTCATAACAATAATATTAGCTTCTAAATCCAAAGGAATTTTTTTCAATAGTTTCATCATAAATTTTTTTGCCTCAGCATTTAAACTTTCAGGAATTAATGCTGCCAAAGTTGTTAATGTTAATGGTGCATAATGGAGACTTTTTCCAAAATTTCCATTAAAACGGTGCATTGCACCAGCAGGTGCTAAAAAAAGCTATCTTCATTTGTCCTCACTTTCTTGAAAATATCCACTGAAGATATTCTCCCAGCCACTTTTTTTGAAAGAGCTATCATTTTGATATTTCCTAATTTTTTTGATTTTTTTATTTTTGACAAGCCTGTATATATTCTTTTTCAGGCTGACCAGTTAATGTAAACACTTTTTATTGCTTTTTAATTGTCCTAATTTTTCTGCAATAATCATAGTGAAAAATTTTTCTCTTAATTTATTTTCTAAATCTTTTACATCTATTTTTTTCTATCAGTTTTTTTATAAAAAGTATATAGTGATTTCTATTAGGTGCAAACATATAGAAATCTATTTTTTTGCTTGTAAGTTTCCATTATATTTTTTTCAAAAAAACTTTCCTCTAGTTTTTTTCACCAAACAAATCAGATACTGCCCCTTTTTCTTCCAATGAATTTTTATGTAGGGAACATTATTTTTCAATGGAAATTACCTCTATGATATCACCTATACAATATCTATATAGACCTCCAGAAGTTGTAATAATAAGTTCATATTTTTTTATTAGCTTCAATTTCTGAAATATTATAAATTTTTATTATCATCTAAAGATAGAAATTCAAAAAAATGTGAATAAAAAAACTTAGTTTAGAAAGATTTTTTTCTCAGCATCAGGAAATGAAATAAATCCTTCTGTTGCAAGCAAACCTTTTTTTCTTGAATTACTGTATTAGGAAAAAAATCTCTCTAATCTTTTTTTAGATATTCCGTTGAATTCATATCTCCCCAACAACTTATAAGAATTAGATTTTTTTCCAAATTTTATGATATTCTTTGCTTTCTATATATTTTTTTACTTCTTCTCCTCTTTTTTCTTAAGAGATTTTTAAAAATTTTTTCAGAATTCTTTTCTAAATACTCTATTAATAAAAGTAGTAAACTAGGACTCCAAAAAGAAAAAAAGTCTAATATTTTTCTTCTGCAACAAGTGCTGAAAGAGTTTTTGAAGTAAAAATCTATCCATATCTTTTTTTCATTTTTTTAATGTCCTTAGGATTTACAAAGATAGAGTCTATTAGATGTTTTTTTCCAAATTTCCAAAATACTCACTATCTTCTTCAAAAGCCTATGGGAATAAGAGATTTTTTTCTTTATGTTGAAAATCTATTTTTAGGAGTGATACTCCAATAACTTTTTCCAAATTTTTAAGCTGGGATATTTTTTTATAGAGAATACAACCAAACTTTTATACCAGCTTGAAATTCTTTTTTAAACTATCAGTGTAAGGTATTAACTTACTTGCAGAAGTTGAACCACTTGTTAACTCAAACATCTTAACCTTCTCATAAGTTAGGATATGTTCTTCACCATTTTTTTATTTTTTTCTATATAGGCTAAATAATCTTCATACTTTGTAAGTGGAACTTCTTTTTTTGAAAAATCTTCTATAGTTTTTTTATTTTTATCAAAAATTATATTTTTTTCCCATAAAGAGAATTTTTTTATTGTTTTCTAAAATCTCTTTTAATTTATTTTTCTTGTATCTCTAAAATATTTCTACTATTCATATATTTCTTATATTCTTTTTGTAGAAAAGCAAAAAAATATACTATGAACAATATAAAGATAAAGTTTTGATAACATAACTGTCCTTTCTATAAAAAAATAGTTCATTGCTAGCTAGATTTCTAGAAAATTTTTCTTTGTGAAAACTTAATAATTTTTTTAGTTATATATAGCGATTACTTGCCAGCCTATAGTGTTTCAAGAGCTCCACAAAGGCTCTCTCAACATTATAGGACGTCGCAGTAATCTTATTAAAAAGCTATAAATAATTTATTTCAAAGAAAATTTCTGGTAATTAAATTATGATGCAATTCACTTATTTTTTTATATTAAGTCTTAAGTGAATAAAATTTTTTTAATGTCTTTTTCTTTTTAGATTTTTCAATTTTTAAAGAAGTGATACAAACTAAATCGTTCCCTTTTTCATAATTAGGATTACTTTCTAAAAAAAGAATTGAACATTTTTTTATCTTTTTAACTCTTTTCTCAGTTATATCAGCAACTCCTTTTTTTCAAATGAGTCTTTTTATTCCTTTGTACTCTATTACTCCATTTTCTTTGTTATACTCATTTGGATATTTAATTTCACCAAAGAGATCCATTATATTTTTTTAAATTTCTCAGGAGTTTCAGCCTTATAATTGGGATAAAAATTCTTTTATAGAAAGTTGGAAGAAATTTATAAGTCTTGTAGCCTTTGACTATTAAAAACCAATAGAAAATTCTTGTATTTTTTTCTCCAAAGGGAAAGAAGAAATTAGCAAAAGACTTTAAATAGAGTTAAATTTCCCCAATTTTTCTTTATCTATTATTGTGTCACCTGAGAATACTCCATATATTTCTTCATTTCCTAAAGTAAAGTTCATTATCTTTTGAGTTGAAAAAAACCTTTCACTTTATTTTTTTATCATCTTTCAAAAATAATACAATAATCTTTTTCTTTTTAAATCTTTTAAAAAAATACATCTTTTTTTCAACATCATTGTAAAACTCGGTCATTAAAATATACATTTCTTCTATTTCACTCTGTGAAATTTCATTGATTTTAACTATATCGCCCTTTAGTTCCATTTTAATTTCACCTCTTTTACAAGTTCCAAAAATTTGAATCTTATATCTTTTTCCCTTATTTTTTTATCTTCTCCATAATATACTTTATAGAGTTTACTTTTTATATTTAAAAAGATTTAATTTTTCTTTAGTTGCATATCTAGTGATGAATTTTCATAAGTACCTATCATAAAAGAAATCACAAGAACAACCTATATTTTTGTAAATATTTTTATAGCCTCCAAAAACATTATTATAGTCATCATCTTTTGCAATTATATCAACATATAGAAATTTCATTTCAGTATTTTTTTCTCTGGCAATTCAGGATAACCAAAGAAAGAGATGACTTTTTCTCATCTTATACAAAAAAATTTATATATGCCTTTGTAGTCTTCAACAAAAATATTTTTTTATTTGTCTTATTTTTTTAATTTCTATTCTGAAAATTTCTTTATATTCTGTTATATGTAAATCATCTATAACTAGGCTATTTTTTTCTTAATATTTTTTTATGCTATAGAAAGTTATATTTTTTTATAGAACTCATAGATTGGCATATTTCTTCTTTGTTTAGTAAGTATTTCTTTCGCCATCTTTATTATCATCCAGAAATAGTTGTTATAATCGTGTCTATCCCTTCTTTTTTTCTAACTCTTCTATAATCTTTTTTTGTAGCCATTTCCAAAATTTAACCTTGTTTCTGTATTCTGTCCTTATTCTAAAAAGAATTTAAGTAAGCAATATTATCTTCAAATATGGTACAAGCTCCTAAACCTACCATTCTATTATTTGTAGTGTCTATGCCAGGCACAATAAGTGGTTCTCTTACTCCATCTAATTTCAACGATTCAAAGAGATTAGGATACTTTTATATATTTAATTTGTATGGAACTTTCCATATCTTCTTCATTTAAGATTTCACTTATTTCTTCGCTTCTTTCATTTCCTCTTATAATTTTTAAATTCTATCTTATTCATATTTCTCCAATTTTTTTAATTAAATCTTTCTCTTAAGATATAGCTTTTTAGAAGTAGCAGGATAAAATCCTTGAATAATTTTTTAGCTATGGCTTTTTTTCCAAGAATTGATTAATTCTTCTATATCATCTCCAAAAAAAGTGGTATCAGAGGATATTTAAAGCATAGATTTTTGAACCATATCTCCACAGAACAAGTAATTGTCATTGTAGACAAGAGAAATCGAATCCTTTGAATGTCCTGGAGTGTAGATTAATTTTAAATTCTCAAAACCATATTTATTTAAAGAAAAATTTTTCATAATCTTTAAAAATCTAAAAAAAGTTTACATATTTGAAGTATTCTTCTGTCAGGTTTTTCAAAGCCTTTTTTGAAAATTTCCTGAAGACTTGGCTTTTTAATTTTTTTAGAAATATATTTTTGAAAAATTATAGAAACCATTGGGAATTACTTTTTTTCTCCTGTAAGCATAATATTCTTAGCATTGTTATGTGCTATTACAACTTTATCTTTTTCTTTTTATTTTTATCTAATAATAATTTTAAATTTCCAATATGGTCAGAATGAGAGTGAGTAATCACTATTACTTTAATTTTATTGTAGTCACCAATAAGTTTATTGATTTCATCTAAAATTACATCTTCTTTTGCAAGGCAAAGCAGTATCAAGCAACAAGTAATCATCATTATTATTTTTTTAAATAAATATAGATTGTTTATTCCTAATTTTTACTTTATTTATCATATTCCCCTCTTTATGTTATAATAATTCCATAAACTATTAATAAGAAAATAATTCGTTGCTGAGTAAAATTTTTTTTTAACGATAAAAAAATCAAGAATTCGCTGTAATTTCGTAAAACTTGCCAACAAGTTGGCTTCAAACACGCCGACAATTACTCGGCTCATTCTATTTGATTTCTTTCATCTAAAAATTTTTACATTCAGCTACTCATTTATTTTTCTTATTAAAAACTAATTTCTAAGGTTGTGATAATATTGAAACTAATATTTGATTTTTATAATCTATCTTATATTTTTTTAATATTTATATCTATTTTTTTAAAATCTTACCTAGTAAAATCAAATTAAAAATTTTTCTGAATTTCTAGGTTTATTTTTTTATATTATTTAATTCCAAAAGGTAGAAAGCTATCATTAAGAAATCTAAATTTAATTTTTAAATGAACAATATAACTATAATTTTAACAGACAAACAAATTAAAAGATATAGCTATTAAAATCCTATAGAAAATACTATGAAGTCTTTCTTGTTACCTTTTTTTGGATATATGAATATGTTGAGAAAGTATCCACCTATCATTCACAATATAGAACTATTAGAGAAATTAAAAAGAAACTAAATGATAGAATAGTTTTTAGCAACATTACATTATGGTTTTTTTCATATGAGTATGTATCCCATCATAGATGAACAGATGTTTATAATTATAAGACCTGTTCCCAATAGATTTATTGAAACCTATATGAATAAAAATTAGATTCAAGAAAAAAATATGCTTTCTTTCACAGAACAAAATATTAAATTACTTTTTTTAAGCATAAGAAATCTAAAGGTTTCTTTTATTATGTTAAATGATGTTAGAAAACCCAATGGAGAGAAAGTAAACTTTTTTTAATTTACCAACAACAGCTTCAGGTTTTACAGCATTCTTTTTCTATGAGAGAGAAATTACCTATTATTGTTATTCATAATGAAGTGGACAGCAATAATATCTGTAATATCTATATTGATGAAATTATCCACCCTGAAAACTATACTAATGAAAGCGATTTAACAGATAGGCTTCTAAAAAGTTTATGAGAAGATTATCTTAAATAAACCAGAACAATGGTATTGGTTTCAAGATAGATGGATAAATAAAAAAATAGAGGTATCAATTGCTGTGTGTGTTACTCTGAGTTAATGGAGGGACTCGAAGTCTTTCCTCCCTCTTTCAATAATAGAAGTAGGAATAACTTTTTGAACAGCAAAAACCTCTAATTTTTTTCTTATTCTAACATAAAATATATCTTTTTCACAAGAATAAATTAAAGGTAATTGCTTAAAAATATCAGCAAGTGCTAAATTGTTTTTTTATTATCCACTTTTTTTCAAAATATAATATCTGCTTCTTTTCTTATCTTTTTGTTAAAAGTCCCTCTAACATCAGCATTTAATTTTCAATAAGTCATACATAGTAACATATTGTTTTCTTGAGAAATATCTTAGCAAATCATTTAAATAAGGTATTTCTTCATTACTTTAAAAGCATTTCCATACATAACACCTAACATATAGCTTGCCATATTTGTATCTAACCAAATATATTCAAATTTTTTTCTAAATCAACTAAAAATTGTATTAGTTGTTCTCTCAGAAGATACAATTTGAAAGCCTTCTGTAATTGCAGTACTATACATATTTTTTTCTTTTCTTTAGCTTCTTTAGAAGTTAACTCCATTACACCAGCATAGACAGTATTTATTTCTTTGAATGTATAGCCATTATATGAACGAATTTCTATTAAGACATATCTATCTCCTTTTTTCTTTAGTTTTTTTCTAAATCAAAAAAACATCAATATATTCTAATGCTCCCTCTGGTGCATTAGTAATGTCTCCACTAAAAAGCAAAAATATGATTTCTTTTTGATTATAGTAAGCTACTACATCATTAAAATTCTAAGTTTTTCATCAAAAGTAAGTGCTGATAAATCTACATCTACTCTATCAGAATAAGCATTTAATTCTTTTTAAAGTTTTTCTCATCTAAATTTTTTTCCAAGCAACAAAAAAATCTTAAAACTTCTGCATTGGGATTAAACTTTATTCTTGAACCTCTTGTCATAGGTCTTAAACTTACATTGCTATCTTTTTTCACTTGTAGTCAACATAATATCTTTATAACTTTCTATCAATATAAACTTTTCCTAGACTTTCCTTTTTCTTTTTAATTGTGTTTTTTTATTCCATCTTCTACAATTTGTAGAACTCTATTTAATAATTCATCAGATAGATTAATACTTTCTTGTAAGATTCTCCATTTTTCCTTTACTATTTACTAGACGAGGAACAGTTTTATTATTAGCTTTTAAATTTATAATTCTATCATACAGTTGAAATAATATTCTTGTATTAACCTTAGTTACACAATTTTTCTAAACCCTAGCAATAATTTTTTTCATATTGATTTTCATTAGCTTTATTCAGTAAAGATAAAATTTCTCTTATATAGTCTCCATAGAAAACTGTATATTCTTTAACAAAATTATCTAAATCTTCTTCTGACATAGTAGGAAGTCTGTTAATTTGTTCATTGATTTTTTTCCTCTTTCAGTCATATAGGAAATATCTCCAAACAGCATATCCACAGCATTTCTTACCTTAGGGTATTTATTAAAGTTAATCTTTTTAGCATAAAGCTTTAAAAGAAACTATGCCAAGGCTTAGAATATCTTTTAACATCTGGCATAATATTTTTTTAAGTTTTCAAGCTTTATTCATTAGTTGACTTAGTACAGTTCTTGAAAAATATGCAAAATGTATATGTTTATTATTTAATTCAACTCCAGATATCTTTGCTATCAATCTCAAAAATATCTGTTGCTGTTTTAAAAATCTACCTACTAAAACTCCTTCTTTTTGCAATATATAGTTTGAAACAGTTGTAAGAGTTTCTTTCATTTGAATATATTCCATATATTTTTTTCTAATTCTTTAATTGATTTATTATTAGTTAAAACACAAACATCATCTAAATATTGCTCTGAAAGAGTTACATTACTTGATAATAAGTCAATAAATAGTTTTTTTCTATCATTTCATCATCAACTAAATTTAATTCTCTTGCTTTTAACTAACTTAGAAAGGGTTCAACCTCTCCCTTTATGATATTTTTCATTATTGCTTGGTAAATATCCAAACCAATAGTGAAGAATCTGATTTATATATAGTTCTGTTTCAGTCATATTTATAACTTCATCAGGGAAATTTTTTTGTAGAAATACAGTGTAATTTTTATCTGATTTAAAAATCTTCAATTACTTCTATAACAGCTTTTTAATTTATCAATTATTATATTTCTTTTCTTCTTTTGAAATAGCAATAGCAAGTTCTTTACTGAAAATATAGCCATAGCCTTCAAACTTTTTTTATTAGAGTCGCAAGCTCTGCCATACTCAATGTCTCATTGACATTATTATCTGTGTTTTTTTAGCTATATATATTCCATTTAAATGTCTAAGAGCTATACTATCTATTGAGTTATTCATTATATCTCCTTTCATATGATAAAACTATTTTTGGCATTTCATCTAAATTATCTGCATAAGGTAAATCATATTTTTTTCTAAAAACTTCATTTTTAAGTTAAAGTTTTGTGTCAAGAAAATGAAGAACATTCCCAAGTCAAAGCTACGTTTGAATTGAACAAGGGCTCTTTTTCAAAATAGATCCCCATTCAAAGAATTTCTTTCTAGCATTGGCACATTTTTTTGACAGTTCATCTGGGGTTTGATCCAAAGGTAAAAAATGAAATTCTACCATAAGGGATATCTTGAATCTAACCACCATTTATCACTTAAAAGTCTTTTTTTCTTCTTTCAATCTCCTATATACTCCTGTCTTAGGGAAAGGTACTAAGTGATTAAAAGGCTGCGAAGAAAAAAATGAATGTTTCTTTTGCAAAATTTAACTGTTTCATCAAAAAAACTTCTTGGCTATCATCACCAAAACCAAAAACAAAAAGTTGCATAAATTCCTATTCCATAGCTATGAATTTTATTAGTAAGCTCGTTTATCTCACCCTACTGAACTTCTCCAGCCTTTACCCATATCTTTTTAGAATATTAGGATTCATTGATTCATAACCTATAAGTACCATCTTACAACCACTTTTTCTTCATCCAATAAAGTAGCTCATCATTTTTTTGCCATAGTAATAGCACCTTGAGTTACCCATTTAATCTTAAGTGGTGCTATAGCCTTACAGATTTCTAAGGCATAATTATGGTCAGCAACAAAGTTATCATCTATGAAAAAAATACATATTTCTTACCTGAATTTTTTTAATATCCTGTACCACTTCTTCAACAGGTCTACGATAGTATTTCTTCTCATAATATGAGTGTATAGCACAGAACTCACAACTAAAAATTACAACCTCTACCTGTTTCAATAAGTGCCAAAGGTGAGTATTTTTCTATCTTTGTAAATACTTCTATCTGGCATAGCAAAAGATGTGCTTGTACCAAAGTATTTCTCTTGTAAATTATTATTTTTTTGCAATCCTCTAACATCTTTAGCCAAACATTTTCTGCATTTCCCACAATTATTGAATCAAAGTTTTCCAAACATTCTTCTGGCTCAACTGTTGGATGATATCCTCCAGCAAGAACTTTTTATTCCCTTTTCTCTAAATTTTTTTAGCTATTTCATAGGCTCTTTTTAGCAGTATATGTTTCAACAGAAATAACGACTAAATCTGTTTTTTTCATCATAGTTTATCAATTCATTTCTATCGTCCATGAAGTTTGTTTCTATATCGTTGGGAGTCAAAGATTTTAAAACTGCTATCATTAAAGGCTCCATATGCTTCCAAGTTTTTATATATCTTTGACCTTTCTTTTTACCAATAGCTGGTAATATAAATGTAATTTTCAAAATATATCTCCTACCTTACCTTTATATTTTTTAAATTAAAAATAAATAGATGATATTATTAATAAATTTTTCTTTGAAGTAATTATCATTATTTGTTAATCATATAACGATTACTTTGCAGCTATTAGTGTTTCGAGAGCTCCAAAAGCTCTCTCAACAATAATGGACGTCGCAGTAATCTCATTTAGAATTATAAAATAACTTTTTTTCAAAGAAAATTTTTTTAAAAATTTAGAATGCAAGTTCACTTGTTTTTTTACTATCCAATCTAAATCATTTTTTTAATTTATGAAATCTAGTTTGTATACTTTTTTTAAATTTCTTAGCATGTTGTCTTGAAAAAAATTTCTAATATTAATTTTTAGTCCTTTGTTCTTTGAAGTTTTTTTAATCTTTTTAAAAAAATTCTTTTTATAAGTGAATGTATCTTGCCACAACTTATAGAATTCTTCTTGCAAAGTTGCAGGACTCATATTCTTAGGTTGAAATACAACTGTTTCAGTATCATAGTAATACCAGTCAGTTGTAAGCAGTCTATTCTCAGCTTTTTAATTGTTCATAGAAAGGAGTTCCAGGATATGGAGTTAGAAATATTATATCTTGGTACATCTACTCCAATTTCTTCTATTATATCAGGTATCTGTCTTATAGACTCTACTGTATCAGTTTCCATACCTATCATTAAGAGTTGATAGGACAGATATACCATAAGATTGTATGGTACTTACCAATCTTTTGTATTCTTTTACATTATTAAATCCTTTGTTTACTCCATTCAAATTTTCTTGTATGAAGCTTTCTAAGCCAATAACCAAGCCAATACAACCTGCTTCTTTCATTAATTGTAACATTTTTATATCATTTCCGATATTGATTGTTGCTGAGGCTGTCCATTTTATTTTTTTAATTTTTTTAGCTCATTCATTAAATTGATTGCATAACTTTTATCAGCTAGGAAGTTTGGATCATAGAATACCCATTTTTTTATGCTTTGTTTGACTTTTATTTCACTTACAACAAAGTCTATATTTTTTTAATTGATTCTTTCCACTATACATTTTTAGTGACTGAGCAGTAGGTACATTTGTTAGGGCAACCATTGTTTGCTACTATAGTACCAAAAAGATTTATAGTATTTCTTATTTGTAAGTAACTTTCTATTTAATGGCTTATACTCGAAATCATTTCCTACTAATTCAAAAATATTCTCTCTAGGCTTTCCTTCCACAAAGTCTTTAATAAATGCAGGAAAAGGCAATTTCAGCAGGGCCTTTTTATAACAGTGTCAAAAATATTCTAAGGCTTCATCACTCAGTACAGTAGCATAGTGTCCACCTATTTGAGTATATGCTCCCTCTATCCTTCCAGAAACTTTGAGATTTCTTTTTGCTCTTCTTGAAGCAGAAATTACAGCTGATATACAAATTAAATCGAACTTTTCATCACTGTATTTTTGAAGAGGTTGCATCATATTCTTCCACACCCTCATCTACTAAAAACTATCTCTGCATTATATTTTTTTATCTATCAATGATTCTAAAGTTATAAGGGTAATTTGTGGATAATATTTTTCTTTGATGAAGAGAGTCAAATCTATATATATTATCCTTTGCTAAAACTAACATTATTCTCATAATTTTTATACCTTTTTTTATTGTAAATTTCTTTTTCTATTTATATAATTAACTGCTAGATATATCAAAGCATGTTTAAAGTTTGCTGCACTGTCAAATAATCTAGTCCATATTTTTTTATGGGTATTGTATTCAACCTTACATTTCAATATTCCTGCTTCAAATTCTTCCACTGTCATATTATGTGGAGTAAAGGCAGCTTTTTCCATATCTAAAGTCCTCATCTAGCCACCATTTATCATATAGTAATCTTCCTTCATTCTTTAATCTTTCATAAAAAGGAGTTCCTGGAATAGGTAAAGCTGGATTGAAACCTGCTAAGAAAAAAACTTGTGTTTGTTTGAGAAATCTAGAATTTCTTGGAAATAGTCTTTAGTATCATAGTCATAACCTATAACATAACTTGCATGAACTAAAAATTCTGTGTTTTTTTAAATATTCTTATGATATTTTTCATAGTCAAAATCATAATTAGATTTCTTATTCATCTTTTTGATATTCATTATATTAATATTTTCAAAACCTAAAAGCATTTCGATGCAACCTGACTCAGACATAAGTTTAACTAAGTCCTCGTCTTTTGGCAATATCAATACTTCCTTGACAAGCCCATTTTTATCTTTTAATTTTTTTAATTCATTAAATAAGTGTAGTGCTTTCTTCTTATTTGCAAAGATATTGTCATCTACAAAAATATATAACCTTTGCTCTTTTTATTAGTTCTGAAAAATTTCTTTAATTTCTTCTATTACAAGTTCAACTTTTCTGTGAGCATAATCTCCCTTATGAACAGAACCTATAGTACAAAAATTCACATTGGTGCATACAACCTCTACCAAATTGTACAGGTACAACAAAGGAATACTTTTTTTATCTTTAAATAGACTTCTATCGTAAACAACTTCACTGATATCTGGGCAACTTAATTTCTTCATATACTTTTTTTGAGGATGACCATTTTTCTAATTCAATTAAAAAAATCTTTTCCCAATTTCCTTCTGCACTCCCAACAAAAGACAGTGTCTGCATATTCTTGAACTTCTTCTGGCATAAGAGAGGCATGATATCCACCTATAACAACATAGATACCTTTTTTTCCTATAATTATCAGCTATAGTATAGGCTCTTTTTGCTGTTAAAGTAAAAAGTTGTAATAACAACTAAATCGACTTCTAAATCCATTGGAATATCTTCAATTCTCTCATCAAATAATAGGACTTCATGTTTTTTTCTATCTGTAAGTCCTGATAAAACTGCAAAAACCAAGAGGTTCTATTGCATCATTTGAACGTTGCCCACCTAAATTAGGGTCTTAAAAAAAATGCTATCTTCATTTTCTACCCCCATTTATTTCTTATCTTTTTTGCATAACATCTTCTTTATTATAAAAACCAAATTTTTTTCATAAAATTTCTTAGCATCTTTTGTAATTAGTAAACCTCTTACATGTAATAAGTCTTCGTCATTTATCAATGTTTCAACTAATTTTTTTCCTATTCCTTCTCCTCTATATTCTTCATCTACTATTACATCACATATATAATAATTTGTAGTATAGTCTGTTATTGCTCTTTGCAAAACCAATTAATTTATTTTTTTATCTTTATCATAAGCAAAATAACATAGAGAGTTTTTCAACTGTTTTCTTTTACAGTTTCCTTTTTTTCTATCTTTTGCCCAATATGAAGTATTTAATAGTTTTGTTAAATCGTCTAAATTATAGTTAGTATCGTTTTTTTAATAATTTTTATATTCCATTTAATTTCCACCCTATAAAATTCAAATTTTTCCTTTTATTATACTTTAATTTAAGCTTTTTTTATCTATTATTTTTTTACTATTTTTACAACATAAAAAAATTAAAAATTAGGTAAAAAAACTATATATTGACTTAATTATGATGTTGTAATACAATCAAATTTAATAAATTATTTTTTTAGGAGGAGATAAAAAAATGAAAAAGAAAGTAATAGGTGTATATGCTCCATCAAGCCCTGCTCATATCTGGTTTGAAGAAAAATATTTATTTGCAAAAGAAACAGCTTGAAGATATGGGTTTTTGAAATAGTAGAGGGAAATTTAGTAAAAAAATAGAGTATACCAAGGTTACAGAACTGCTTCTGCAAAAGGAAAGAGCAGAAGAAATGATGAATCTTGTAAAGAATAAGGACATAGATATTATGATGCCTGTGATAGGAGGCTATAACTCAGGAAGTCTTTTTACCATATTTAGATTTTGATGAAATTGAAAAAAAGTAAAAAGAAATTTTTTTGGATATAGTGATATAACAGCTATTCAACTTGCAATCTTTAAAAAAACTAATTTAAAAACCAATTTATGGTGGAAGTTTAATTCCTACTTTTTGGAGAATATGAGGGTATATCTTCATTTTTTAAAAAAATACTTTAGATAATTTATTTTTTTAAAGAAAAATTACACTTTAGAAGAACCTGAATTTTTATTCTAATAAATTGTTAAATGCTTTTACAGATGAATGGAAAACTAAAAAAAGAGAATATATAAAAAAATGAAGGTTGGAAAAATTTTTAAATGAAGGAGAAACTGAAGGGGAAGTTATCATTGCTAATATAGATACTTTTAGTGTCGCTTCTGCAACTGAATATGTTCCAAGTTTTAAAGATAAAATATTAATTCTTGAAGAAATGAATGCTACAATAGATTCAGAAGAAAGAAACTTGAATACTTTAAAAATTGAGTGGAGTTTTTTGAAGGAGTAAAAGGACTTATATTTGGAAAGCCAGAAGTATATAACAATAAAAAAATTCAAATCTTGAATATATAGATATTATTAAGGAAGTATTAGGAGAAAAGAAATTATCCCTATTATTTATAACTTCGACTGCGGACATACTATTCCAAGTCTTATAATTTCACAAGATAGTTTACTATCTTTAAAAAGCAAATCATAAGACAGGAATAAAAAGTAGAAATACTGAAAAAAATTCATATATAGATTAAATAGACTTAGCTATTGCGACGTCCATTATTGTTGAAGGAGCATTTCGGAGCTCCTGAAACACTAATGGCAGGCAAGTAGCAGGATATTATTTAGAAGTCTACTCAGTAACGAACTATTTTTTACTTTTTTTATTAAATAGTACAAGAACACTCGTGACTCTAGCACTCGTAGGGTGTTAGTCATGAGACATGTACTCGTAGAGTATGAATTGCACGAAAATTTTTAGTAAGCATATAGGGAAACTTGTATGTAGACACGGAGCAAAAACCGTGCAACAAAGAAACTGAATTGCTGGGAACTCTTAAAGCTAGTATAACCACAACATAATACCTAAGTGATGGTATAGGTGTGATGGTGGCGAAAGCAGAAAAAATATACTAGATGGTGCAAGGTTAAATCCTAAACATTATGATAATAGACAATCAGCAGCTAAGCCTGAAAAGGAAAGTTCAACGACTATCCCTCGTGAGGGGAGTACAATACAAGCGATTGGTATTGGAAGTGGTTTCACCTAAGGTGTTGAGATACACTATGGATAAGATATAGTCTGTGCTTGTTAGAGATAACAAGAAGTTCAAGGCTAATCTCCTTAATTTATTAAGGAGTGTATATGCCAAGAGAACTGCATAAGTAGTAGCGCACTTATGTGAACAACGCTTCCCACTGTTGTGGGGTTTTAAAAACTTTAAAAATGTTTAAAAATAAATAAATAACATTACTTTTTAGTAGACTGAATGTAGAATATATGGTATAATATCTCTGATGAAAAGGAGGTGATTATATATGTATTTAACATTAAAACAACAAGTAAAACATCTTAGTAAAAAAAGACTTTAGAGCTTTTAAAATATTTGTGTCATATAGCTAAGAATTTAAAGAATCAAGCTGTATATAATGTTAGACAACACTATTTTTAAAAAAATAAAAAAAGTATTTAAGCTATAATGAAAAACTATAAAATGCTTAAAAAAATAGTGAGAATTACAAGAAGTTAAATTCTAATATGGCTCAACAAATTTTTGAAAGAAGTAGATGAAAGTTTTAAATCATTCTTTGCACTTTTTAAAAACTTGCTAAGAATAGTCAATATAATGGTAAAATAAAAATTACCTAATTATCTTGCTAAAGATGGTTTTACAACTCTTGTTATAGGTTTTGTTAGATTAAAAGATGATATGCTGATAGTTCCTTATTCAAATTCATTTAGAAAGACACATAAGGAAATCGCAATAAAAGCTACCACCAGTATTAAAAAGGCAAGAAGATAAAAAGAGATTAGAATAATACCCAAACAACATTCTAGGTACTTTGAAATTCAATATACTTATGAAGGAAAAAGAAATTCAAAGGGAATTAAATGAAAATAACGTACTAGGAATTGATTTAGGTATAGACAATCTTTGTACTTGTGTTACAAATACTGGAGCTTCATTCATAATAGATGGTAGAAAATTAAAAATCAATAAATCAATACTATAATAAAGATAAATGCAAAATTACAAAGTATAAAAGATAAGCAAAAGATTGAGCGCACAACATTAAGGCAAAAAGAGAATAACTAGAAAGAGAAATAATCGCATAAATGATTATCTTTCAAAAGCAGCAAGAATAATTATAAATTATTGTCTTAATAGTGATATAGGAAAAATTAGTTCTAGGATATAATGAAGATTTTTCAAAGAAATTCAAATATTGGAAGTATAAATAATCAGAGCTTTGTAAATATACCATATGGAAAATTAAGAGATAAATTAATATATCTATGTAAACTATATGGAATAGAATTTAAACTACAAGAAGAGAGTTATACATCAAAAAGCAAGTTTCTTTGATGGAGATGAAATTCAGCATATGATAAAGAAAAATCGACAAGAATATATATTCAGGGGAAAAAGAATAAAAAGAGGACTATATCAAACAAGCGCAGGTAAACTAATAAATGCAGATTGTAATGGAGCATTAAATATTCTAAGAAAAAAAGTAAAAGTTGTGGACTTAAGCGTCCTATACAATAGAGGTGAGCTGAACACACCTAAAAAGAATAAGGGTAGTGTAAAGCTATCAAACTTCTTAGAAAAATTTTTAAAGATTTTTGGAACCCGCAACTCTAGCACTCGTAGGGTGTCAGTCGTGGGAGGTTCAGTAATTTACATATTTAAAAAGAAGAAAAAAAGACCGATTTCTCAGTCTTCTTCTTAGGGAAATAATAATCTATATACACTAGGGTTAGTGTTGAATTAATTGAAAGATTAGAATTTAACTCTTAATCCTACTCCACCTCTTAGGTTTTCACCTTTTAGTGTCGTAACCTACATTAGCAGTTACTCCATATCTTTCACTTTCTAAACCAACATTTAAGTCAAGCTTAACATTACCTCTTCTATCTTCTTTTTTTCACCTCTTAAATCATACCAATCGGCAGAAGTATTAGCTACTCTAGCTTTATTATGAGCATTTGCAACTCTTCCTAGTTCATTTTCATAAGCTACTCCAACAGCAGCCTTGAATGCACCAGCTCCAAAGTAATGTTTATAAGCAAGTTCACTTCCTATTTCAGGTCTTACTGATAAGTAGTCATTACTCTTAACTTCTAATTTCATTTCACCTGATTTTTTTCTTTTTATCTTAGATATTCTTCCATATTCTAAACCTAGAGCAGCATAAGGTCTTTACTGAGAAACCTTCACTCAATCTAAATTCTTTACTTATTTCATTCTTTAGACCTACTCCATAAGTATTATATCTAGATTTAGCATTGAAAAATTTCATCTACTACTAAGTATTTTTCTATGCATTTTATTGTATCCTACAGATATATCTCCAGATATTGTCCAGTTTAAGCTGTTATTTTTCATCGAATGGAACTGATTTAAATATTCCAAGTTTTTCCTTGTAGCATTTCTTCTTCAGATCTTCCAAAGTCTTTTGAATTTCAACTTATTATGAACCATACCTGCATACCAACCTGTTGATTCTCCAAGTCTTACAGTTTCATCTTCATGAACATAAGCTACTCCATAAGCATTGCTCTTGTAATCTTCGATACCAGCAGTCTTAGTATTGTATTCTCCTCTAGCTCCAAAAAGTCTTAATCTTATTAGAGTCTTTAGTTAGATTAGACCATTCATTTCTTAAATAGTTAAATTCTTTATTTAAGATATCAGCAGTTGCTTGTACTCTTTGTTGAGTATTAGCATATTGATGACCTTTCATTTGATCAACTGCTTGAGCAAATAGTCTAGGTTCTCCTTTTCCTATTGCATTTAGCTTCTGAACCTCCCACGACTGACATCCCTACGAGTGCTAGAGTCGCAGGGTTCTTGGGTAGTAGTTGCTTCTGTTAGCCAACTAAATTTACCAAGCTATCCCCATAGTTCCTACGGTTCATATATTGTATATTTAAGCACTTATACCCTAATATCTTTAGTCCTTCTTTTTAATATGTTTTTTTGGCTGCATTTATATCTCTATTATGTACAGCTCCACATACTGGACAAGTCCATTCTCTCACACTTAAATCTTTTTACTTCTTCATTTCTATATCCACAACAATTACATATTTGACTACTTGCAAAAAAATTTATCTACTCTTACTATTGTTCTTTCCATACCATTTCGCTTTATAACTTAGTATTCTATTAAATTCACTCCATGATACATCTACAATATTTCTTGCTAATTTATGATTTTTTTACCATATTTTTTTACTTGTAAATCTTCCATACAAATAATATCATATTCTTTTTATTAGCATTGTTGATAATTTTTGCAAAAAAATCTTCTCTTTGATTTGATATCTTTTTCAAATAATCTTGCTACTTTTTATTCTAGCTTTTATTTCTATTTGAACTACCCTTTGGTTTTCGTGATAGTTTTTCTTTGTAATATAGCTAGTTTATTCAAAGATTTTTTTGTAAATATTTTTGGATTTTTCTATTGAGATTTCATCACTGGTAATCGCAAAAGTCCTTTTATACCTAAATCTATTCCAACATTCTTATTTGTACTTTCTAACTTTTTCTACTTCTACATCAGTACAACATAAAGATATATAATATTTTCCACTAGGTACTTGTGTTATTGTTGCATTTATTATTCTTCCTTGTGGTTTTATTTTATCTCTTATTTTTTTAGTTTTTCCTAATCTTAGGTACTTTTTATCCATTTATCTAAAAAAACTCTATATTATTATTTGTATAATTGGTTCTGTATGATTTTTCTATTATCTTTCTTAGATTTAAACTTTGGATAGCCACTTCCACTAAAAGAAGTTTTTTTATAGGCTTTATCTAAATCTTTTAAAGAATTTTGTAAAGAAAAATTTATCTACATCTTTTTAACCATTCTTTCTCTTGTTTTTAAAAACTGTTAATTCTTTACTACACTCACTATATGAAATAGATTTTTTTCTCTTTGTTATATAGCTCTTGTTTTTAAATCTAAAAAAATGATTATAGACATATCTTACACAACCAAAAAGTACAATTTAATATTGTTATTTGAGTTTTTAGTTGGATAAAAATCTAAACTTATATGCTTTTTTTCCATGTGATTTCACCTCCATTTACCTATATATAGTATACCACTTTTTTTATACTATAAGTAAATGAAAAAGTAAAAATTTTTTTCTAAATATATGAACCTAAAAACTGACTCAGTCGTTTTTAGAGGTTGTCGTTCACATAAGTACGCTACCACTTATGCAGTTCTCTTGGCATATACACTCCTTAATAAATTAAGGAGATTAGCCTTGAACTTCTTAATATTTCTATTAAGCACAGACTATATCTTATCCCACAGCTTTATCTGTTTGGGTCTACCCACTTCCACCAGCTTTGGTGTACTTCCCTCAGGAGGAATAGTCGTTGAACCTTACCTTTCGGTCTTGGCTGCTGATTGCCCATTATCTTAACACTTAGGATTTAACCTTATGTCATCTAGTATATTTTTTTCTGCTTTCGCCACTTTCACATTTGTACCATATTATTTAGGTACTATGTTGTAGTTATACTAGCTTTTAGGGGTTTCCAGCAATTCGAGTAGTATTGGATAGCTTTTTAAAGTTGCTACCTCTACATACATATTTCTATATATGCTGACTATACTTAATGGTCTAACTCATGACTGACACCCTACGAGTGCTAGAGTCACAAGTGTGCGTTCTAATCCATCTAAGAAATTATATGTATCTTTCTTATCAACTGGTTTAGCTTCATCTCCAGCAAAAGTTGTATATGGTATTTTTTTGCCAAATATACTTTTTTTCTGGAAGTGCAGTTGCTGAATCTAAAACAGAAGTTGCAATCCAAGTTAAAGAACCTGAATATGTATTCCATTTTTCTAATTCTAGGGTTATACATTATAGTTTCTCTATATGGTTTTAACATTTGTGGGTCATTTATTTCTATATATTTACTTGTAGTTCTCTTTTGCTGCTTCTGCACCAATAATAAAAATCTGTTTCATCAGTTAGAACTGCATAAGTTTCTTATAGGGTTTTTGTTTAAATTCACCAGAAGTATTAAAATAAAGTCCAATAGAGTTAGCATCTACATTTCTTGGTTGTTGACCTATTTCTTTATAGCTTACTATTTTTAGGTTTTTTTCCAATTTATTATCTTTATAGATTTTTACATCTCTAGTATTTTTTTATCATGTTTTTATATCAAGACCAGAGAAATTTAAACTCATATCTTCAGTAGTATTTGCACCAATTCTTTTCAGAACCTGCTCCGGTCACAATGATGTTACCTTCAAGTGTAATTGTTCCACCTTTTAATTTTACTCCTGTTGCATTATCTGCATCAATTATGATGTTTCCTGTATTATGTAGTTTACTTCCTACTCCTAAAACAATACCTTGTACCCCTTTTAGACCTGTTCTACCTGTTCTTATAGTTCCACTGTTATATACAGTAGCTCCTTCATCTGCATATATTCCAATAGTGTCATCATTATTTAATATGATGTTTCCTGTATTTCTTGCAACACTTCCTCTACCTGTAGAGAATAGTCCTATTCCACCTTTACCATTGACATTAATAGTTCCAGCATTTTCTACTTCTCCAGTATATTTAGGTGTTATTACTGTGTCTTTAGCATCTCTTGGAGAGTGTCCACTTGTGAAACCAGAAGCCATTCCTATGTTGTATAAGTCATTAGCTATGTCAGAGGCTCCAACTGTAATAATTCCAGTATTTTTTTGCTTTTGATCCATATGAGTATATACCAATATTTCCATAACCTTTTCTTAAATCTATATTAGCATAGTTTTCAACAAGTCCATTTGAATATATACCTAAGTTTTTTCTCCTCTAGTTCCATCAAATTTCAAATTAACATTGTTATATATCTTTGAATTTTTTTATCATTAGAGTATGCATAAATAGAATTATTTTTTTAAGAACAACATCAGAACCAGCTAAGTTAATCGTATTTCCTGAACCAGTATTTACAATAACATGTGAGTAGTCTTCAGAATTTATGTTTCCTCCCACTCTATTCAATGTTTGGTTAGTTCCATTTAATATAACAGCCTTAGTTTCATTGTTTTGACTACCACCTTTTAGTGTAATATTTCCACTTTGAAGATTTACAGTTCCACCTTTTAGAATATATAGCAGTACCAGCGGTATCAACTTCTATATTTCCTTGGTTATCCACAGATGTTCCTAAAATAGCTATATTATTTTTTTGAAACCTTTATATTTCCATTGTTTCCATTGATAATCTTAGCTAAGCTATCTTTAGTATGAATTCCAACAGCTGGTTTTTTTAATATTTTGAGTTTGAGCTGTTATTGTAATATTTCCTTGGTTTTTCAATAACATAAGGATTACTTTGTGTAATCTCACTGTGAATACCTATAGATTCACTACCATTTATCTTTATATCAGCAAAATTCTTTACTAAAGTTGGATTTGTTGTAGGAATAGATACTGAATTATAGGCTATACCTGTATCTTTACTTCCATTTAACTCTATTTCACCATAGTTTTTCTATGTTTTTCTCCTGTACTTGCAGTATCAGTATTATTATAGTAAATAGCTGCAGATTTATCTCCATTCAATTTTATTTTTACTAGTATTTGTATTTTTGATAAGTGTATCATCTTTTTCCATATATCGCTGTAGAACCAGTTCCACTTAATTCTATTCGCCCTTTATTTATGATATATCCATTTTTTTAGCATACATAGCAAGAGAATCTTTACCAGCTAGATTAATTTCTTTATTTTTGATTATTTAAAAGAGTTACATAAGCTCTATTTGGCTCATCATTTTTCTTGAACCATAGCATATTGCTTATCTTTTGTTCCACTTATTGTACTATTATTAATAATAGAAGAATTTGATATTTCTAGTTTATTATAAGTTTCACTTGCTGAGTCAAGATTAACAGCTCTATCAAGTTCTAATTCACTCTTTAATAATAGATTTCTAACATAGTCATCACTACTATTAGGAGATATAACTGGAGCTCCAGTTATTCCAGAGAATAAGTTATCTGTAACAAGTTGACTTATTTTTAGCTTTTTACATTAGGTGAAATAAATAATCTTGAACCTGGTTTCATAGTTAATTCCAATTTATTTAGAGTACTACTTCCAGTAGCACCTGTTCCAAATAAATTGTCAAAGAAAGTTTGTACTTCACCTGGAGTAAATGAACCATAAGAAAGACCATTGTTATATCCAGTTATAGATCCATTTGTAGAAGCTGATGAAGATTTGTAGGAGAAAGCAGTTCCTCTTTCAGTGGCAGTATTTCCACCTTCAATAGTAGCTTTCAAATCACCAACTAATTTTATTTTTCCATTTGAGTTTCCATCATAGAAAAAGTAAAGCACCAGATTTTTGTTGTAGAAGTTACAGTTTTACCAGCTTCAAATTCTATATTTCCATTTGCATCAGCAAAGAAGTTTATAGCATTATCTGCTGCAGAAACACTAGCTTTCCCAAGTTTTACAGCACCTTTAGAATAAACTCCAACAGAGTTTTTTCCGCTTACATTGATATCTAATTTACCACTTGGGTTAGTGAAACTTGAACCTGTATTAGCAAATATTCCAATTGCTCCCTTATTTGTAGAAGAAGACTTAGCATTTACAGTTATTTTACCCTTATTGATAAAACTTCCAGTATCTTTTTGTTAAGATTCCGATAGAACCATCAGCTACTCCAGATATTTTTTTCCTAAGTTTTTCTCCAACACCTGTTCCTGATATTAAGGCTCCTATATTTTTCACCCTTCAGTATATTTACTTCTCCATCTTTATCGTTAATAACTTTTTGCATTATCAGTAAATAAACCGATGTTTGAATCATTTTTTTAGTTTTTTTAGATTAATTTTACCTTCGTTAATAAGTTCAGTAGTCACAGTATTTTTTTCTTTGTAGCATATAATCCAATAGATTTAGTAGAATTTTTCAATTATATTAATTTCACCAGTATTTTTTTGCTGTCATTTGTTCTGAGTACATACCAAAAAGATTCTTTAGAATTAATATTAATTTTACCCTTATTGGTAATGTTGATGTTTTTTTGATATAAGGATTTTTTTACTAGCATCTATCATTTCTTGTAAGGCAAATCCTCCAGAGTTATCACCATTTACTTCTATTGTTCCTGTAGCTTCATTACTTATAATAGAATTTTTCTTTTAAATGGTTATTTGCAATTTGTTTACCAAAGGCAAATCCATAGTTATTTATACCATTTAAAAATAATTTTTTTCCTTCATTTTTTTGCTTCCGCATACAGATCATCAACATTGAATGAGAACGCCATTGATTTAGCTCCATTCATAGTTATTGTACCACTTGCTGCATTTGTTAAGAATTGTTGTTCCCTACCAGGAACTTGTTCTCTTACAAAAGTCATTGCTACTTGTTTACTATTATTTCCATTAATAATTCCTTTGTTTATTCCATAAATTTCTTTTTTTATGTATCCAATGATGATTAGTTGAAGCAGGTGCTCCTGCTGCATAATAATCAGCACTAGTTGTCTCAGTTTGAGCTTCAATAGTTGCTGTATTTATAGCATTTAAATTAATAGTACCTTCATTTGTAAATGTTGAACTTGTTTCAGGCCACTGTGGTCCTCCATCTTGCCAACCTGGATTAATATCTATTGAAACTGCTCTTCCTCCAACCTTATTTATATTTAAAAACAGTTCCATTTTTCGACCTTAACATTCTGTCCAATAATAGACATATCAACTACTGTTGGAGCCGAATGAACTCCATCTATACTTTTTACTATCTGAATTTAGATTGTAGGTTCCACTAGGGATAGTAAAAAGACTATATTTATATTCTGGATCTTGTCTTCCAACAATCCCCATATTCCAAACATTTCCATAGTTTCTTAATTCAACTGTTTCAATATTAACTTGTGCTGGATTAATTGTTGGTATAACTGGTGTATTAATACTAAATTTGAATGTAGCTGGAATTTCTGGAGAAATTGTTTTTATATCTAGCTTTAATGCCTCTAGTTTAGTTGGTTTTCTCAAGCTAAAAAAACAGGACTGAATTTAAAATCTTTTACAGGAGGATTTACTTCTTTTTACACTTATAAGCTTGTAAGGATTTTTCTCTTTTTGTAATATTTAACTCAGCATATTTGTTGCTAGATTTTTGAAATTGAGCCAGTTAATACATCAACCTCTCTTTCGATAACTCCTATATTCTTGATTTTATCTCCTCTACCTTTGTATGCAGAGCCCCAATTATCATAGAAATAGTTAGCACCAAATTGCCAAGATGACCAAGGTGATTTAACTACTTGATTTCCTTGTTCCATAAGTTGTACTAATTCTAGTTTTTAAACCTTGAACTTCTTTAGCATTTTTCTGTTCTAGCATTATTTATTTTTTTCTTGTAAATTTCCTACTGAGTTTCTTAAATTTCCCTTGCTTGTATTTATTTCTTCAGTTGTAGGTGTTGAAGTTTTTTTCTATATCTGATGAAAGTTTAGCAAGCATAGGCAAACTTGTGCTATTATCTGCACTAGCCACTAGAACAGTTTTTTTCATTCTTTACAATTGAAGCCTTATCTACTTTTAGTTTTTTTGGTGTAGCAAAAAAATTGCTATACAAATCATTAGCTCCAAATTGTATATTTGTCCAAGAAGCTTTTTAATTTTTTTGAAACTTTTTTTCTATTTTTCTTAGTTTCTTTGACTTTAGCTTTTTTTCTTTTTTTAGCATCAGTTAAAAATATCCTTTTTGTTTTTTTCTAATTCCTGTATTTTGTTATCATCAGAAAAAGCACTTGTTCCTTTCATTAAAAAAAGTACTGCAAGCCCAACTGAATACTTTACATTCTCATATCTTTTTAGCAATAGAGCGAAGATTTTTTTCTGTAGTTTGTAGGTTATTATTTCCCATTTTTTTATCTCCCTATAAAAAAATTTTTTTAAACTTATGTAGTTAATATTTTTTTCAATAATAAATTTTCCTTTTTATAAATTTGAGTAAATTAGTTTTTGTAGTGTCGTTTAATTATAGCTTAAATATACGGTTTTGTCAATGTTATCAAAGAATTTATGGTAAAAAAAGGCAATACAAAAGTCTAAAAAAATTATTTTTTTATCATTAAAAAAATCTACTCAGTAATGAAATATTTTTTTACTTTTTTTAAAAGAAAGAAGAAGACCGATTTCTCAGTCTTCTTCTTAGGGAAATAATAATCTATACACTAGAATATGACTCTAAGTCCTACTCCACCTCTAACATTGTGTCCTTTAGTATCGTAACCTACATTTGCAGTTACTCCAAATTTTTTTGGTTATCCCATCCAATATTAAGGTCAGATTTAACATTTCCTCTTCTATCTTCTTTTTCACCTCTTAAATCATACCAATCAGCATCTGTACCAGCTACTTTGGCCTTATTTTTTTAGCATTAGCTACTCTACCTAATTCATTTTCATCAGCTACTCCAACAGAAGCTTTTAAATGCTCCTGTTCCGAAGTGATGTCTATAAGCAAGTTCTGTACCTATTTCAGGTCTTACAGATAAGTAATCACTAGATTTAATATCTAATTTCATTTCACCAGATTTTTCTTTTATCTTAGATACTCTTCCATATTCTAAACCTAAAGCAACATAAGGTCTTACTGAGAAACCTTCACTTAATCTAAATTCTTTTTGATATTTCATTTTTTATTCCAATTCCATATGTATAGTATTTTTCCTTTTTGCACCGAATACTTCGTCAACAACTAAGAATTTTCTATTCATCTTGTTATATCCAGCAAAAGATATCTCCAGATATAGTCCAATTTAAACTATTATTTTTCATCAAATGGAACTGATTTAAAGATTCCTAATTTTTCCTTGTAATTGTTCTTCTTTAGAATTTCCTAAATCTTTAAATTTGAATGTATTATGAACTATACCAGTGTACCAACCTACAGATTCACCAAGTCTTACAGTTTCATCTTCATGGACATAAGCTACTCCATAAGCATTATTTTTTTGTAATCTTCTATACCAGCAGTATTAGTATTGTATTCACCTTTTTACACCAAAAAGTTTTAATCTTATTAGAATCTTTAGATAGATTAGTCCATTCATTTCTTAGATAGTTAAATTCTTTATCTAAGATATCACCAGTTGCTTGTACTCTTTGTTGAGTATTAGCATATTGATGACCTTTCATTTGATCACTGCTTTGTGCAAATAGTTCAGGTTCACCCTTTCCTATTTGATTTAATTTATCAAATAAACTTTCTTCTCTTAAACTAGCATCTTTAGCTCCATATCTTTGCTCTAAACCATCCATAAAGTTATATGTATTTTTTTATCTTTAGCATAAGCTGTATAAGGTATCTTAGATAGATATACAGCATCAAAAAGTATCATCATTTGATTTTTGAGTACCAGTTGCTATCCAAGTTAAGCTTCCTGAAGTGATTTTTAAATTTCTTTCCACTACCTCCAGCAAGTAGGTTAGTTATCATATCATTATATGGTTTTTAAAAATATTTTTTTCCAATTTTTAATATCTTTACTAGTTGTATATCTTGATGCTTCAGTACCAAAGATTAAATTAACATCTTTTACAGCTGTTAAATGATGTAAACCTTGGATAGGATTTGTATAGTTTACTCCTGATGTATCAACATACATTCCTATTTCTGATGCCATTGAAACAGAAGGTATATCTCCAAGTCCAGTAGTAGTTAAGTCTATTATTTCAGTACTTCCAACTTTTTACTGTTGAAGCTCTTGGTGACGCAACTGTTGTGTCAACAAAGGTTGGTGTTACAGGCTTTTTTTATCTCTTGTAACTGTAACAGCAGCACCAGGTTTTGCTTTTAATTTCAATTCCTGCTACTCTTTTTGTTGGGTCAGATTGAGAATCAATTCTATCTTTAACAGCTACTGCACCATTTGTTACAGTAGGGATATTACCTTGATTTGTACCTTTTGATAAATAGATTCCAGTATTATTATTTCCATCTATTATTATGTTACCGTAGTTTTTTTAATTACAGCTCCATTTTTTTACATATACTCCTATTATTCCATCATTTGTTGGATTAGGAACTGTTTTAATAGTACCGTAGTTTTCTCCAACAGCATTATTGTCTAAGTGCATACCAGTAGTATTTTTTCCACTTAACTCAATAGTACCATGGTTTATAGCTTTTGAACCACTTCCAGTAGCATACATTCCTATACCGTTATCTTTTTCAACTTTAATAGTACCATAGTTTTTCCATATGTCCTATTTGCTTCAATACTCCATTATCATCTGTATAACCTGCAGCCATTCCAATAGAGTAATTTTTTTATTAGAAATATCACTTCTTCCAACTGTTATAGTTGGATAAATACCCAGTGTTGGGTCTCCATTTATTGCTTTTGAAGTAGTGTTACCTATATCTCTTACATTCAATATTCCTATATTTCCAACTCCAGAACTAAAGTCCATATTTGCTAGGTTAGTAACATTACCAGTTGCATAGATACCATAGTTTTTTTATCACCAGTTGTTTTTTTAGAGGAGTGTTATTAGTGATAGTTGCAGTTTTATCACTAGAGTAAATATATACACTATTATTTTTTTAATTTAGTTTCTTGAGTGTAGTTACTTTCAAAAAGTAGTTGCCATTGTTGGAGATTCCTTAGTTTCTAATACAAAACCAAAAAGAATTATCTCCCATAGATATTTTTGGCTGAACTTGTTACATAAGAAGCATTTTTTTCCTGAAATTAAAGCAACTTTTTGAATTATCTCCTATTTCTATTTCACCATCTATTATAACATAAGTATCAGCTAAATTAGTATTAGAGAAAGCTCCTACACTGTTATTTCCTAATTTAATTTTTACTAGCAGCATCTTGCCATATAATACCTGTTCCATACATAGCATAGTTATTATCTCCACCAATAATAGTTCCGAAATTATCTAAACTAGAGCCTATTCCAATATTTGTAAACATCCCTATATTTGGTTTGTCTTTAGATACAGAGCTTTTTTTAATTTTATAATCCCTGTAGTATCATTTCTAACATATATAGTATGATCACCAGCACTAGACATTCCAATTCCTTCTTGGTCAGAGTTGATATTTATATTTTTTTATGATTTTCCATCCAAGTATTTCTTCCAGACATTCCTATGGCTTTATTACCTGACATATTTATATCACCATAGTTTCTCATTAAATAATGAACAGCAAAGCTATGTGGAAAACTACTTGGTTTATTATTATTAAGAAGCATTCCAATGGCTGCTTTCACCATCCATATTAATAACTCCAGTACTTTCATTCTCTAGAGATATTGTTCCATCGCCAAAACCATCAGTAGTGATAGGATTCCCAGCACTATCTGTTCTATATGCCATTCCTAATAGACCTATAGAAGCTTTTCCGCTGACATTAACAGTCCCATTATTATGTATTTCTGAGCCATTTACTGCATATATTCCAACTGCATTGCTATTAGCAACAGAGTCTTTTTCAACATTAATAGTACCATCATTTTTAGCAATTCCATAGTTGACAAAAACCCCTACTCCACCTTTATCAGTTCTATCTGTTCTCGCCACATCAAGAATTTTTCCACTAGCAATATTTACTTGAGCTTCAGTGTTATTTGTTGCTTTATTGCTTGAGTTAGCTTCAAGTCCTACTACTTGTCCATTGTAGAATTCATTTGCAGTAGCAGAACTTAGTCTTGCTGTTAGGTTTTCATTTACATTTAGTCTTAATCTCTGACCTAAAACTTTTTTAAAGAAGAATCCACCAGGTGTTGAATTTCCTTCGTTTTTTTATCTGTTGCAACATTAAAATTAATAGTACCATTATCTATTGCAAGTTCTTTAAATTTATTAAAAGTTCTTCCAGCTTCTGTTCCAGGATTAAGAACGACTCCTAATGAACTTTTTTTATTGCACTTAAATTAGAAATATTTTTGAGTTCCTAGATTATTTACATTTATTCCTATAACATTATTTGAGAATACTGTTACATTAGTTGCAGATGTTTTTTTATAGGTCTACTCATTGCTGGTATAGCTAAGTCTACATTCATTAATGTTGAGTGTCCTCTTAATTCTATATTAGCTTTATTTAAGTAGATTTCTCCTCTTCCATCAGAATATGCAGCATAACCCTTTCCATCATATTTTTAATGTTGCTCCTGTTAAATCGATTTTTAGTATTATTGTCATATGCAGCTACTCCTGCTGAACCACCAATTACATTGATATTAGCATTATGTAAAGTAATTTCACCTTCGTTTTTCGGCATAAACAGCAAGCCCTTCTTTTGTAGTTCCAGCTTCAACAGTTATATTTAATTTATTTCCAGCATTGGAAGTTATTGAACTTCCAGTTCCCTTACTGTATAGCCCTGTTGCCCCATTTGTTGCCTTAATATTTGTCTTATCCGTAGGATTAGTTCCAACTGTTATTGTAGTTGTTCCTGTGTTATATATTCCAGAAGACTTTTTACCATTTATTTCAATATCACCTGAGAAAGTAAATTTTCCATTGTTGGAAATCCCAATATTTTCGGCATCTCCATAAGTTCCATCTTTAGCTAAATCACCAAGTGCCGATAATTTAATAGAACCTGTATTCTTTCCTTGGCTAAATTTATCAGTATACATACCTATACTTTGTTTAGCTTGTAAAGCTATAGTACCTTCATTTACAACATTATCTATTGTAGATGCTTTAGTTCCTGTGGCCGCCATACCAACAGTTTTAGTAAATCCTTTTCCAACAGTTATAGTATTGTAGTTATAGACATGTTGAGTTTGACCATTTGAGTGTAAAACTGTGTTTCCACTTCCTGTATAGTCTTTTTCCAGCATTATCTTTTTCCTGTAACACTAATATCTTTTCTTACTTGAATACCATGTTTATCTGTTCTGATTAAAGTACTATTTTTTTAGCTCCATTTCCAAAAAGTAAATGTTCCCATTGTAGTAGTATTAAATACCATGTCTCCTGGGTTGTTTGCATAAGTCTTATGTCTTAAGAAACCTAGATTTTTTTCTCCAGCTACTTCTATATTTAAACCTTCTGTTATACCTGCAATAGGGTTAGAGTCTTTTGCTGAAGATAAAAAAATTTAGCAATAGATACTCCAACATTTTTCTGTTCCCTTAACTAAAATCTTTTTTTGTTTGCTCCACCAGATTTTTATAGTAACCCCTTTATCAAAAGAAATCTGGATTAGATGGATAAATATTTGACATTCTTAAACCATAGTTTTTTTCTTTCCACCAATAATAACATTACCTACTGTTAATTCTGATTTGAAAACCCAAGTTTCATATTCTCCATAGTCAATAGCTATACTATTTTCAGCATTTTTCTATTTCAATTTTTTTCCACTATTTATTGTTTTTATGAGCAGAAGCATTATCACCAGAATAGTTTCTTTCTATATCTATCAATATTCCTACTAAGTTATTTCCAGAAGCTAAGGTAATGTTTCCAGTATTATTAAAAAAATTGAATAAACATCATGTTTTTGTATTTGTCCAGTGTTGATGTTCAACTCCTACTGTAACATCACTATGGGCTCCAACTCCAGTATAAGGAGTTGGTGTACCATGTAATGTTAGGTTACCATCAAAAGTAGCAGTTCTTATAATTGAACGATTTAGTCCATCATAACCAGCACTTCCTAAAGAAGCAGGATTATGGCTTAAAAATATTCTATTACCTCCATTATTTTTCTCCACCTCTATTAGTAAGTACATAATTTCCAGAGATAGTAGCATCATGGTCTCTTAGCTCATTGATAAAAGCATTCATTCCTCTAGTAGTGACTTCTCCATCATCTAACCAATGTGTACCTGGCCCACCTGGGTTTTGTCCTCCTACAGTTACTCCCGGAGTTGCAACATTAGGTACATTAGTTACACCTTTCATTTGAATATCTGGATTAGCTGTTCCATCTAAGTTTGCACCCCACCATCTAACTCTAGCTCCTCCAGAAAGTTTACCAACTTCTATATTAAATATTCCTTTAGTTGTTCCATCAGTTTTACTAACTGTATCGTAAGTATCATAGTTTTGGATTACTACATTATGACCTGCTAGTTTAGGCATTCCAATTTGTGACCATTGGTGGAATCCTGAACCTTTATATTTAATATCAGGTGGATCAAAAGTTGTAGGTGTTATCTCTGCTGGTGCAGATGGTTTAATTGGAGATGAAATAAATCTAGGCTCAAATGTTGGATATGACACTTCTGGTGTAGGAGGTATATAACTTGGAGCCTGTCTATTTATAATTTTTTTGGATTTATTTCAGGAGTGATTTTTAATTTCAACAATAGGTTCTTTAACTATAGCTAAATTTGTTGATCCATATGAAGTTGTAGTTGAAGAACCCGCTATAAATCTACTTACACTTCCTGAGTTATTTCTTGTTAAAAATTTGATTTGATGTTTTATCTCCTCTACCCTTATATGTACCATTCCATTCATTGTACATATAGTTAGCACCGAATTGCCATGATGACCAAGGTGATTTTTACTACTGATCTCCTTGTTCCATTAATTGAATCAATTCTAATTTTTAAGCCTTCTACCTCTTTAGCATTTTTCTCTTCTAGCAAGATTGATTTTTTTCTTGTAAATTTCCAATAGAATTTCTTAAATTTCCTTTACTTGCATTTATTTCTTCTGTTGTAGGAGTATATGTTTCTTCTATATCAGATGAAATCTTAGAAAAAGTAGGTAGGCTTCCACTATTATTAGCACTAGCTAGTAAAATTGTATTTTTCACTTTTTACGATTGAACCTTTATCTACTTTTAGTTTTTGGTGTAACAAAAAAAATTACTATACATATCGTTAGCACCAAATTGCATATTTACCCAAGAGGCTTTTTAATTGATGACCAGCTTTTTGAAATAGCTTTTTGTTTCTTTATTCAAAGCCTTTTTCTGTTTGATCTTTACTTAAAACATCTTTTTTTCTTTCTGCTTCTTGTATTTTTATTGTCCTCAGAGAATGCACCAGTTCCCTTCATTAAGAAAAAGTATTGCAAGCCCAAGAGAATATTTTACATTCTCATATCTTTTTAGCAGCAGAACGTAATTTTTTTCTACCATAGGTAAATTATTGTCCATTTTTTAAACTCTCCTAAAATTTTTAGTTTAATTGATTAATATCTCAGTTATTTTTTTAATTTTTTTCCTCATATCAATTTGTATAAAAAAATACTTTTTATAATGTTAGGTTATTATACCTAAAATATATAGTTTTGTCAATGATATTAACACTTTTCACATAAAACTATCATTATAAAAAAAGCAATAAAAAAATAACAAAAAAAGAAGATTGATTTCTCAATCTTCTTCTTTAAGAAAAATTATCCACTAGAACTTAACTCTTAATCCTACTCCACCTCTTAGATTTTTCACCTTTAGTATCGTAACCTACATTAGCTGTTACTCCATAAGTTCCACTTTCTAAACCAAGATTTAAGTCAAATTTAACATTTCCTCTTCTATCTTCTTTTTCACCTCTTAAATCATACCAATCAGCAGAAGTGTTAGCTACTCTTGCTTTTAGTTTTTAGCACTAGCTACTCTACCTAATTCATTTTCATAGCTACTCCAACAGAAGCTTTAAATGCTCCTGTTCCGAAGTGATGTTTGTAAGCAAGTTCTGTACCTATTTCAGGTCTTACAGATAAGTAATCACTAGATTTAATATCTAATTTCATTTCACCAGATTTTTTTCTTTTATCTTAGATACTCTTCCATATTCTAAACCTATAGCCACATAAGGTTTTTATTGAGAAACCTTCACTTAATCTAAATTCACTACTAAGTTTATTCTTTAGACCTAGTCCATAAGTATGATATTTAGATTTAGCATTAAATATTTCATCAACAACTAAGAATCTTCTATTCATCTTGTTATATCCAGCAAAGATATCTCCAGATATAGTCCAATTTAAACTATTATTTTTCATCAAATGGAACAGATTTAAAGATTCCAAGTTTTTGCTTGTAATTGTTCCTCTTTAGAATTTCCTAAATCTTTAAATTTGAATGTATTATGAACTATACCAGTGTACCAACCTGCAGATTCACCAAGTCTTACAGTTTCATCTTCATGGACATAAGCTACTCCATAAGCATTACTCTTGTAATCTTTTTATTCCGGCAGTATTTGTTTTTATACTCGCCTTTGGCACCAAAAAGTTTTAATCTTATTGGAATCTTTAGATAAATTACTCCACTCATTTTTTTAGGTAATTAAATTCTTTATCTAAAATATCACCAGTTGCTTGTACTCTTTGTTGAGTATTAGCATATTGATTACCTTTCATTTCATCTATTGCTTGTGCAAATAGTTCAGGTTCCCCCTTTCCTATTTGATTTAATTTATTAAATAAACTTTCTTCTCTTAAACTAGCATTTTTTTAGCTCCATATCTTTGCTCTAAACCATCCATAAAGTTATATGTATTTTTTTATCTTTAGTAAAAGATGTGTAAGGTATCTTAGAAAGATATACAGCATTAAATTTACCAGAACTATCTTGAGTACCAGTTGCTATCCAAGTTAAGCTTCCAGAATTTAAATTAAATTTAGTTTTTTTCCATTCCTAGAAATTTTTTTGAAATTATTTTTATTATATGGATTTAAAATATTTTTCTCCAACTTTTATATCCTTACTATTTGTGTAGCTTGTTGCCTCAATTCCAAAAAAATTAGGTTCACATTTTTTTAAATTAGTTAAATGTTCTAAACCTTGTATAGGATTTGTAAATTGTCTTCCAGAAGTATCAACATACATACCTAGAGAGCTTGCTCTTGTCAATGAAGGAGAATTAGCTAGGACAGTATTTTTTACATCTAGAGTTGTACTTCCAACTGTTACTTCAGCTGGTCTTGCTGGAATAGTATCAACAAGAGTTGGAATTACAGTTTTACCCTTTCTTGTAATTGTAGCAGTTCCATTTCCTGGAGCAACTATTTCAACTCCATTGATTTTTTTACCAGTTGGTTCTATTCTCTTTGTAACTTCTCCTTCTGAACCATTTAAATTAGCAGGTTTAGTTCCTTGTCTTGTTCCACCATTAGCTAGGAGAATTCCTGTATTTCCTTGACCTTTAATCTCAATAGTACCATAGTTTTTAATAATAGCACCATTAGTTGCAACCACTCCAACTATTCCATCTTTTGTGTTATTTGGAGTCGTTCTTATAGTACCATAGTTTTCTCCGATAGCACTGTCTGTTAAATACATACCAATAGAGTCTTGACCACTAAGATTAATTTCTGCCCCTACATGGTTTATAGCCTTTGAACCACTTCCAGCAGCATACATTCCTATACCACTTTCTTCAACTACATTTATTTTTTTCCATAGTTTTTCAATATGTCCTGTTTGTTTCAATATTCCATTTTTTTATCTAAATAACCGGCAGCCATTCCTATGGAATAATTTTTCATTAGATGCATCACTTTTTTTCCAACTGTTATAGTTGGTTGACTAGCTGTCTCCTAGTTTCCCATTTATTGCTTTTTGATGTAGTGCTACCTATATCTCTTACATTTAATATTCCTACATTTCCAACTCCAGAACTAAAGTCCATATTTGCTAGGTTAGTGATGTTCCCACTAGCATAGATACCATAGTTTTTATTACCAGTTGTTCTTAAAGGAGTATTATTAGTAATAATTGCAGTTTTATCACTGGAGTAAATAAATGTACTGTTATTTCCTAATTTAGTTTCATCGGTAGAATTACTTTCTAAAACACTCTGAATAACAGGAGTTCCAGCAACTGGATCAGCAGGAATTTCTTTGGTATCAAGCACATAAGCAAAAGAATTGTCGCCTATAGTCATTTTAGCTCCATTTATTACGCTGGCAGCAGCCCTTCCTGAAACAAAGATTCCCTTTGAATTATTTCCAACTTCTATTTCTCCATCTGTTACAGTAAGATCAGTAAAATAACCTGTAGCATTAGCCGTTGTAAAAATTCCTACACTATTATTTCCTAGTTTGATTTTACCTGTGTCATGGGCGGTAGCTTCTCCATATATACCATAGGTATTATCACCACCAATAATATCTCCTGAGTTAGATATAACAGAACCATAACCATCTTCTAAAATTTCAGTATAAATTCCTATATTTGGATTATCTTTAGATACAGAACTTTTTTTAAGTTTATTACTGAACCAGCACCACTTCCTGTCATTGAAGTATGACGGTTAGCAGCTGTTCCAGCTGTAGCATATATTCCAATTCCTCCTTGATCAGAGTTAATATTTATAATATTATTATTATATGTATGAGCCCCAGTTGTCAACATTCCTATAGCATTATTTCCTGAGATATTTATTATACCATCATTATACCCATTATTTATTGGATTAAAGGAGAATGAATGGTTATTAAGAACATACATTCCAACAGCTGATTCACCATCCATATTGATAACCCCAGTGCTTTCATTTCTAAGCTCTAGTGAAGTAGAACCACTAGAGAAAGGATTACCATTGGCATCTATTCTACGAGTCATTCCTAAGATTCCTATAGAACCTTTTCCACCCACATTAACAGTTCCAGCATTTGAAACTCTTGCACCATTTGAAGCATAAATACCAACAGAACGACCATTTACAAAGTTATTTTCTTTTTCAACATTAATAGTTGCACCTGAAGCAACATTAACTCTTCCACCATCTGCAAAATAGACCTACAGAACCAACACCCACTGCACCACTAGCTTTATCAGTTCTATCAACATTTATACTTGTATTAGTTTCTAAATTAATTTCATCTCCAACATAGTTTGCTAAACCTACTGCTGTTTGTTCACCAAGGTCAGCTATATCACGACTACTCAATATAGCTCTAACATTGTTTCCTGATTTTAAATTTATTTTAGCTCTTTGCATTAAAAGGTGTCTTGTTAAAACATAGTCATTTGTCCCTTCATTAGCAGGATTAAGAGCTCTACTCTTATCATAGTTACTATCTATATTAAATGCACCTATACCATCTATAGTTGCTATCTTATAGTTTTTTGCTCCACTTGCACCGTGTACTTGTGCTCCACCAAGATAACCACTGAAAAATGTACCTGCTAAAGTAGAGAAATTTAAAGATGGAATATTTTTTAAACTCATAATAGAAACATCATTTGAATGAGCATAGAACTTAGAATTAGCCAAATTTATTGTGAATGGATCTGATAATACTCCACTTCTTTCAAATCCAGTTGATTTACCATAAAGATTAATCTTTGCATTTCTTACATCTATGTTTCCATTATTTTTTGTATATAGAGCATAGCCATTGCCATCATAGTCAATAGTTGAGTATTTAGCTTGTACATTACTAGTAGCACCATCAGAAACAATAGCTGAGCCTCCATTTGTAACTTTCATATAAAGTCCATTTGTCAATGAAGTTCCATTTGCAACTATTTGTCCACCTCGCTCTGCATAAAGAGCTAAACCTTGATTTGTAATAGTACCATTATCTTTTTTTACCATCTATTTCTATTTTTAGATTGGTTAGTTTGCACTGTTACAGGACTAGTAGTACCACTATTTTTAGCATAGATTGCTATATTTTTTCCTGTTGATTCAGGTTTTAATTTTATATTTAACTTTCCATTCAAATCTACTTTTGTATCATCAGAGTAAATAGCTACTGTATCTCTTGTATCCATATTTATATTGCCATTTACTTTGACATAATTGTTTGGTGAAGCAGCAAAAACGGCCATATTACCAATACCATTTTTTTATTTCCTTTAGCTCCTGCTAGTGTTGATTTATTTACATTAATATCACCGGTATAATCAATTTTTTTCCACCATTAGCATAAAGAGCTATATTATCTTCTCCACCTTTAATTGATATATTTCCATCAGTAGCTTTAACTTCCCCATCTTTTGAAAAAAATTCCTATAGATTTTTTTAGCAAATTTTTTTCAATTTCAAGTTGTGGAACTTTTTACATGTAATTCAGCAGTAGGATTATTTAAATATATACCAACTATTTCCTCAGCTAAATTTTTCATCTCCACCAACTTTATTGTGGTTAGCTTCTTTACTATTTGCTGCATTAAGAAGAGAGTTTTCAGGAACATAGGCTGGTATTGTAGCATTATCTTTAGCTCCTATTACAAATCTAGCAGTATTTCTATCGTTCTTTATTCCATCTCCACTATTTTTCTATATAGAGTCCAGTAGTATTATCACCTTGAAGATTTATAGCTTTATTCATAATAAAATTAGACTTTTTGAGATAGTTTTTCCACGAGCATCTTTTTGTTATAAATAAACCTACACTGTTTCTACCATATAGATTAGCTTCCCCATCATTTATAAAAGATACATCTCCACGAGCTAGAGTAGAACTTGCAGTGAAAACAGCAAGATATCCTTTTTCTCCATACATACTTATTTTTACCAGTTTTATTATTAGCATATATATGTTGAGTACCTGTATAACCACTTCCTGTATCTGGTCCATAAAGGAAAAATAGCATTTGAATGAGTCTTAGTATTTCCTTCTTCATAGTTCATACTAATTATATTTCCACGATTTTCTACAAGGTTAACTCTTCTTCCCATATTTCCAGCAAAAAGTTGTTTGAACATATCTAATACCTGTACCACCTAGTTCAACTGTACCTCTATTTACATGATATAGCTCTCCACCTTGGTCATTTTTTTGAAATCAGTATCATCAGTATATTTTTCTTATTTCATTGAATTCTTCTGTTGATATATGTCCATCTGCTTTTTTAATTTATCAAATTTATCTGTTGTATTACCTTCTGTTTCAAAGTGTATAAATATTTGCCCATCTATATTATTATTTTCATTTATCAAAGATAATTTTTGAATTTTTTTCCCAAAATATGAATAAGGGATATCTTCAAGTGACATAAAGAATGTAGGCACATCACCAGCAAGGTCAATATTTTTCAGGAGGTTCAACTCCCACATCAACATTTACAGGTCTTACTTGTATTTGCCCTCTTTGATAGTTTTTAAGTTGAATTCTGTTTACAGTTCCACCTCTTCTTTTTAATACTTCTCCTTTTTCTACAGAAGTTTGATATAGGTTACCATCAGTATTTCCTATACCATTATTTGTATGCCAATATGAATATCTACCTACTACCCCATTGATCCATCTTCCAGGGAAGTCAGCAAAACCACTTACAGTTATATTTGGAGCGTTAACAGTTGGAATAGAAGGAGTTCCTATTTCCCTAGCTTCAAAATAAGGTAATCTAAAATCATATGGAGCTTGATTCTTTCTAGCAGCTGTTTTATTTATGATAACTGGAGTAATTCTAGTAGTTACAGAAACTGATGCATTTGGTTCTTCTACAATATTTAAATCAGTTGCACCATATTTAGTACTTTTTAAATTAGGAACTGCTATATTTTTAGCTAGAGGATCAAGAGAATTAGTTGCTCTATTTGTTATAGCTCCTTCAGATACTTTGTCCCCTCTTCCTTTGTATGCTCCATTCCAATTGTTGTACATATAGTTAGCACCAAATTGCCAAGATGACCAAGGTGATTTAACTACTTGATCTCCTTGTTCCATCAATTGAACTAACTCTAATTTTTAAACCTTTTATTTCTTTTACTGTTTTTCTTTTTCTAGCTTCATTAATTTTATTTTTGCAAATTTCCTATTGAATTTCTTAAATTTCCCTTGCTTGTATTTATTTCTTCTGTTGTAGGTGCATATGTTTCTTCTATGTCAGATGAAATTTTTAGAAAAAAAGTAGGTAAACTTCCATTGTTATCTGCACTAGCTAGTAAAATAGTGTTTTTCACTTTTTACTATTGAAGCCTTTATCTACTTTTAGTTTTTTTGGAGTAGCAAAAAAATTGCTATACATATCGTTAGCACCAAATTGCATATTTGCCCAAGAGGCTTTTTAATTTAGGTGTAGCTTTTTGTTACTTTTTTTGATTTCTTTTTATTTCGGCTTTTTCTTTTTTTACATCTGTTAAAAATATCCTTTTGTTTTTTTCTAATTCCTGTATTTTGTTATCATCAGAAAAAAAGCACTTGTTCCTTTCATTAAAAAAAGTACTGCAAGCCCAACTGAATATTTTTACATTTTCATATCTTTTTAGCAATAGAACGTAAATTTTTTTCAACCGTAGGTAAATTATTTGCCATTTTTTTCTCCCCTGAAATTTTTATTTATATTTTTTTAATTTTTTTATTTAGTTAATTAATACTGCTAGTATATCTAAACTTCCTTTAATTTTTCTTTAAGTAAATAAATTTTTATGAATTATTTTTATTATAATAAAAAAATATCTATTTTTGTCAATAATATCAACGAATTTACCGTAAAAATGGCACTATAAAAATTTAATAAAAAAAGTAATTTTATCATAAAAAAAGAAGGCTAATTTCTCAGCCTTCAAAAAAAGTAATATTAATTTGCTGGTGTAAAAACTGCTTTGTCCTTTAATAAAAAAATGAAGCAATAAGGAAAAATAAGAGGAAAAAAATCATAAGAAGAAGTGCAACAATTCTCCTACTATCGTATGCAAAGTTTTTTTATCTTTATCATTAAGAATTTCATGATTTTTTTAGAATCTTCAATATCATATTTTATTATTATACTTTCTCCAGCCTTATATTTTTGTTCTAGTATTTCCACCATGTTTATTTAGATATGTAATACAAGTTACATTTTCACTATCATGATATTTTTTTATCTAAACTAGAGTTAAAAAAAATGTAAAATTAGGGTTTAACAATATACTTATGTTTATTTACTTCATATTGATATATAGGATAAGTAGCATACATTGCACTTTTTTTCAGAGTTTAAAACCTCTATTATCTCTCCTTTAACTTCCCCATCATAACTACTAATATTATTTTTGTTGTCCTCTTCGCATCATAATTCCAAATATTAAAAAAACATAGCTGGAAAGATAGAAAAAAATATTGCAAAGATTGAAAGTAACATTCTATTACTCATAGCCCCTGATGTCAATAATTTTACCATTTTATCCACTCCTTTATTTTTTTGTCTAATCAAATGTAATTCTCTAACATATTTTTCCAACTTCAGTATTTCCTGTACCTTTGATAAAGAGATTTCCATCTTTTTCTATATTTATCCAAACATACCAAGAAAAATTTATCTTCTGAAATTTTTAAATTAAAAATAGGCCAGGCTATTTTTTTCTTTATCGTAAGTTAAGTTATTAGCTTGTTTTAAAAAAATAAAATTATCTTCTTTAATCTTTCCAGTGTACTCTCCATTTTCATTTTTTTATAGATTTCTACTATTTTTTTCCATTTTTCTTTAATAAGCCAAGTTCCAAGTATATCATCTTCTTTAGCATAACTAACAATTCCTAAAATTAACATAAGTAATAATACAAGTATTTTTTTCATTTTACTCTCCTATTCTTATAATTCTACGATAAAAATTGAAATCACCATCAAGTTCATCATCATACTCATTAACAATGCAATCATCAAGAATGTTTATAGAATTCATATGTTCTTGAGTGTAATATGGAGAACAAGGTAAATAACCTAAAAAATCTCCATAACCTCCACAGATATTGCAACCTCCATCTCCACCTTTAAATACATCATCTTCCACAATTTCCATTTTGTATGGGTCGTAAGCTATAGAAAGTCCAAAGAAATTTGGCTCTTCTAAGTCATATTTATCATTGTCTTCTTTAGAGAAATATAGCAAGTTCATATTGTAGTCCAAGTCATCTCCCCAAGGAAATAGAGTTCTACAACCTCCACCACATAGATATTCCCATTCATCTAAATTAGCTAAAGAAAATCCTTCATCTTTTAAATTTTCACAAAGCTTCTCATAGCTAATATCATCATATAGCTCTATTTCTATGTCATTTCCAACTTTTGTAAATCTAGCTGTTTCATCTAATGTCAGTCTATTGTAGTCAGAACTTTTTAAACTCATTATAGTCTTTTTAGTAAATCACTGTCAAACTCTTTTTAATTCTTCTAAATTAGATTTTTCTCCAAGCTACAGTTTGTAATTCTCTTTCAACTAACATGGGTTTTTATAGTAACTTTTCTAAGTTTACTAAAATTATCTCTGATATATTCTGCTAAAACTGTATCTAAGTCTTCAGTTTCATCTAAACAATATTTTTAAACCTTTTAAAGTTTCATCAGATAAATTCTTAGGTAGTTCTTCATAACCTAGAGTTACAGTATCCCCTGGAACAAAAAAACAAACTCACTTTCCTTGTATTTAAAAAAACAGCTGTAAAAGTTGATTTTTGAATACTTGGAGAAAAGTTTCAAATCTTAAAAAGCTCCATATTGTACTTCTTGGCTAAATTTTCTAAAAATCTCTTTCTTTTCTTCCATAGGTAAAAGGGAATAAGCCTCATTGTATAGATTTTCCATAAGACCTCCTAATTTTTATCTAATTCTACTAAATATTTTTCAATTTCTTCTAAATTCTCTTCAGAGAAAACTTTTATCTTTTCTTCTGTCAATCTTTTAGCTGTAATTCCTTGTCCTGGAATAATATTACCTGAAAAGCTTCCATCGTAGATATGAGTGCTACCACAAGAGGGACTTCTTTCTTTTAAAATAACAAAATTAACTTCATTTTCCTTAGCTACTTTTAAAGTTTCTTCAGCTCCTGCTAAAAATTCTTCAGTAATATCTCTGTTATCCTTACTAAAAACTTTATTCTCTCTAATTTCAGAGGGTACTCTTGGTATGGGTAAACCTCCAAAACATTCAGGACAAACTTTTATAATATCAATATTATATTTCTCTAACAATGTAATAAGTTCTGGTGTAAGATTATTTCCACCAGAATATTTTTACATTGTCTCCCAATAAACAAGCACTTATCAATACTTTAATTTTTCTTTTTTTCATATAGTCTCCTTACTTATTGAACCTGTCCCTTTACAAAAAAATGATATGATAAGGAAAAATTATTGGGATAATCATAAGTATTTTTTTCCCACTATTTTGAAAAACTTTAAATGTAAAAGTTTTATCCTTATCATTAAGAATTTCGTGCCTCTCAGGATTATTAGAATTATATTTTTACTATTATATCTTCACCTGTACGATATTTTTGTTTGACTAGTTCCACCATGATTTCCTCTATAAATAATACAAGTAACATTTTTCAGAATCAAAAATATCTTTTGATTTATGGCTGAATTTTTTTCTAAAACTATAAGGTCTAACAATATATTTATGATTATTTATTTCATACTGATACACAACAAAAGTAGCAAATAATTTCCCAATAACACCATCTTTCCCAGATTTTTATAACTTCTAAAAACTTTTTCCTTCTACTTCCTTATCATAACCTTTCATATTATTTTTGATATATTTTTTTCATATATAATTCCAATTATTAAAAAAATATAGAAGCAAAAAAACAAAAAAACTCCAGCTATCAATAGAAATAAAAGTCTAACACTCATTTTCATACCTCTTTTTTTATTTTTAATTTTTCTTTTTCATATAGTTCCCTTTACATCTATTATACTTAATTCTTGTAATTTATCCTTACCTAATTTTTAATAGAAATTTCTTGAAATGTCTATGTTCATCTTTTTTTCAGTTACTTCAACTTTTTTTACCCTTAACTAAGGCTGAACGATATCTTTCAAGCCAAGCTCTTCTTGTTTTTCCATAAGTTATAATAAGGTAGTTTAAATTTAAACATAAAAACCAGAATTATCACATAGTACATAACCTTCAAATTCTTCTAAGCTTTTTTTCTTTTTCAGCTAAGAAATTATATAGTTCATCATAGTTTTTCTAATCTTGTAAGTTCTTCTTTTTTTAGTAAGTAAATCAGAAAAAAATTCAACTTTTTTTCATTAGATTTTCAGAGAATTCTAAATCTATATTATGAGTATCTAAATCTAATTTATTTTTCTATGAAATCCAATAAGTATAGATGTTCTTTATCATATTTTATTATATGAGGGTCATATTCAGGAGAAACTACTTCAAAAAAACAGCTGTACAATTATTTTTCTATCATAGTTTGCTTTTAATAATTCTTTTTACTTCACTTTCTACTTTATCCCAAATATCTTGAAAAATATCTTTATACTTTCCAGAAGTTACAGACTTTGAAGTAAGAACAATTTCATTATTTACAACAGAAGCTAAACCTAAGAAACCATTGTATTTTTTTAAATGCTCTGATTGGATAAGTTGCATATTTCTTTAAATAACCTAAGTTTACATGTCTTTCTCCAAAAGTTGAAAAAAATTTATTATAGCTTCTGATTTTTAACTTCTCCACTGTCTTTATCAACAAATAGCCCTCTAGCCTTTTATTGTTAAATCATTCCATTTTTTTCTTATTGAATGCTTCTCTATTGAAGTTCAATGAAATTAAGTTATACTCACATTCTTTAACAGTAATAAATTGATGTCTTATCATTTCATTGATAAGTTCATTTGCTGTATTAAATTCAACTTTTTTTCTACAGCACCTGACATTGGTATTTTTTTAAACCTTTATTATATACAGAGTTTTTTTATACCAGTCTTTTTAATTTTTTTCCTTCATTATCAATAGTTAAAATCTTTAATTCTCCTCCAAACTCTACTCTATCTTCAAGGCAATAAGAGAATTGTCCATCATTTACACCTCTATGTCCATGAACTTGTATGAAACCTTGGCATAAACCTTTCTTATAGTTTTTCAGAATAGATTTCACCTATTTCTGTTTCATATTTTTCCAACTCCATATATCATTTCTTTAGCTGAAACTAAAGCTAAATTTGGAACAAGTGGTAAACCTCCATGAGTACATAAGAATTTTTTTACCTCTGAATTCAAAAGGCAAAAACATTGTCTTAACTTCTTGTATATTTTTCTTTAAAGAGGCTCTCACATAGTCCACATCATATTCTTTTTAAAAGAGGTAGCAAAGTTGTTTCTTCAAAAAGATTTTTGTATATTTTTTTCTTCATCATAGATGAATTTTTTTCATACTCTTTTTCTTCGTGATTTCCTTCAATTAAAAATAACATTAGATTTTTTTCTAATAAGTCTAATATTATATTGAAAGTTTCAACTGGCTGTATACCTCTATCAAAAATAGTCACCAACAAAGATATAAAGAGTTTCTTCATTAAAAATCTTTTTAAAAACTTCTTTTTAAAGGTTCAGCACAAGAATGGATATCTCCAATAATTACAACTTTTTTTCATATTGATTTACATCGGCTGTATAGAAATTTATTATCTCATCAATTGATTCTATTTTTCTTTAAAGCACTTGGTAATTTTTTTCATTATTTTTTTAATAGTTTCATAAGTTCTTTCTATAACTCTTTCAGGTACATATTTATAACTGTCTCTTTCTCTATTTCTTCTTAAAGCTTCTTCTAAAGGAACATCAAACTCTAGACAATACATAGTATATTTGTATGTGCTTGCTAGGTCTTTGTATTTATTCAAAAAGCTTAAGATCTGAGTGAGTGGCATCTATTATAGTAAAATCACCATTTTGCATTCTCATTTCTAAATACTTATATAAAAGTTCCCAAGTTACTTTATTGTATTTTTTTGACTGATTTCATAAGAACCATCTTCAAGTAAAAACAGGGTTTGCAATATTTAATCTTATATTATCAGCACTTAATGTGTATGGTTCTAAGTTATTTTTCTTTTTATCCAAGTGGACTTTCCACTTGCTTGTATTCCTCTTAATAATAATAATGTTCTCATATTCTTCCTTTCGATATTTACATATAAAATAAAGGTTGTTGTAAATAACGAAATAAAAAAATAGTTTGTTACAGTCAGATAGTATAGTAAAAAAACAGTTCACTGCTAGCTAAATTTCTTAACGATAAAAAATCAAGAGTTCGCTGTAATTTCAGCAAACTTGCTGACAAGTCAGCTTCAAACACGCTGAGAATTACTCGGCTCACTCTGTTTGATTTTTTTATCTAAAAATTTAGAATGCAGATTCACTTGTTTTTTTACTAATATATTCAGTGTAACTCGTTTATTTTTATTTCCACAAAATATGCTTACAACAACCTTGGATTATTTTATATGAAACTTTTTTCTATATTTCTTTAATATATATATTTTGATTTCTATCTGGTCCAACAGATACAACAGATATAGGACAATCTAATATCTCTTGAACTCTTTTCTATATATTTTTCTACAATTTACTGGTAAATCTTCGTATTTTTTTAATTTGAGTGATGTCTTCATTCCAACCATCAAGTTCTTCATAAATAGGTATAGCTCTATCTAATGATTTTAGTATCAGCAGGCATATATTCATGAATTACTCCATCTATTTCATAGGCAGTACATATTTTTTTAGTTTTTCCTAATCCACTTAAAAACATCTATCTTAGTCATAACGATATCAGTTAGTCCATTGATTTCAGTTGCATATCTTCCTACAACTAAATCAAGCCAACCACATCTTCTAGGTCTACCAGTTACAGCTCCATATTCACCACCGATTCCTCTAATCTTATCTCCAAATTCATTCTTAAGTTCTGTTACAAAAGGCCCTTCTCCAACTCTTGTTGTATAGGCTTTCATTACACCAATACCTTTGTCTATTTTTCTTGGTGAAACACCTGCTCCTGTTGTAACTCCTCCAAGTGTAGGAGATGATGAAGTAACATAAGGATAAGTTCCGTAGTTGATGTCTAGCATCATAGCTTGTGCTCCTTCAAAAAGTACAAGTTTATTTTCATCTAATGCTTTATTTACTATTGGGATAGTATCAACTATTCTATGTTTTATTTGTTCAATATATCCTTTGTATTCTTCAAAGATAGTATCAAAATCTAGTGGTTCAACACCATAAATTTTTTTGTAAATATTTCATTTTTTTCTTTTTAAATTAGCTCTTAATTTTTTTCTTCAAATTGTTTTTAAATCAAGTAAATCAGCCATTCTTATACCATCTCTTGAAATCTTATCGGCATAACAAGGTCCAATTCCTTTTTTTAGTTGTTCCTATTTTTTTATTCTATCTTCAACACTTTCTCTAATTTTTATCCATCTCAATGTGATAAGGCATAATAACATGTGCTCTATCACTTATGATAACATGATCAGTTCTAGCTCCTCTTTTCTCTATTCTATCTATTTCATCTAGGAAAACTTTAGGATCTACAACAACACCTGGTCCAATCACACAAGTACCAGCTTGAAGTACACCTGATGGAAGAAGTTGTAGAATGAACTTTTTCTCCGTCCACGACAACTGTGTGACCTGCATTATTTCCACCTTGAAATCTTACTACATAATCAGCTTTTTTTCTGATAAAAACATCTATGATTTTACCTTTTCCTTCGTCTCCCCATTGAGTACCTACTACAACATAACCAGCCATTTTTTTCCTCCTATATTCTCTGTTATTTTTTTAGATAAATATTCTTTAAACCTTATAATTTTTCCTTAAAAATTGACTTAATTACTTTTATTAAGATTACTACGACGTCCATTATTGTTGAAGGAGCATTTCGGAGCTCCTGAAACACTAATGGCAGGCAAGTAATCGTTAAAGAAATTTTTAAAAATCTACTCAGTAACGAACTATTTTTTTAAAGTGTAATTTTATACTAATTTTTTTATTTCAATATAATTTATATTTTTTTATTATGTTTGTGTAAAAATAATTGTTCAAACTCTGTTTTTTTATATTATTTTTCAGCTTTTTTTCTGAATTATGTAAATCAGAAGTATGATACACTACTTCATAATTTTTTTAAAGTTTTTTTACTAGCTCTAAAAACATCACTATAATAAGTATCGTGGTCAGTTTTAAAGTATAGAACTCCATCTTTTTTTCATAATCTTATCTAAAGTTTCAAATAATCTTTCTTGTATAATTCTGTTCTTTTTCTGTTCCTTCCCAAGGGATCTGGGAAATTTATATACATCTCAGATATTTCATTTTCAGCTAAGAAATCTTCTAATTCCTCTCCTCTTTTTCTAAGGAAGGCAACATTTTTTTATATTTCTTTTTTTGACATTTTTTTGTGTAGCTAAGACCAATCTTTTTAAATCTTAATTCTAAACCAATGAAATTTTTTTATTAGGATTTCTTTCAGCAAGTTGATACATGAAGTTTCCACTTCCAGTACCTATTTCCACAGCAATAGGATTAGAATTTCCAAAATATTCATTCCATTTTGATTTTTTTAGCTTTCATCACATCATTATCATACATTATATACTCAGGATAATCAAGTAATTTATACATATAGATATTATAATTTGATTTCTCCGAGTGGAAGAAGTGCTTCCATAAGTCTTTTTGCTTCATCTTTTTATATTATTCATAATTAAATTTTTCCTTTTTTTCACAATATTTAATGCTATCATTTTTATTTTCTTCAAAGAAAGAGTTGATTTCTTCATCTGAAATTTTTTTCCACTTTCAATATTCTTAATTGCTTCAATAAATTCTTCCACATCATTAACTTGAAAACCTATTTTTTTCTTCTTAGGATTTCCTTTGCGATATCCACAACATTTTTGAGTGTATTTTTCCAAAGATAACAGCCTTTCTATAGAACAGAGGCTCAAGTAAGTTATGTCCTCCAATATTCACTAAAGTTCCTCCAACAAAGGCAATGTCAGATATAGAATATAGTTTTCTAAGAACTCCCATTTTATCCACTAGAATTATATCTTCTTTTCCAGTTGAGATATTGTTTTTCTAAGTCGCTATATTTAACATAAGTTAGACCATTTTTCTTTTTATTAGCTCTTCTATTTTTAGGCAGTCTATCTAAATGTCTTGGAACTATTATTAAAACATAGTTTTTTTAATCTTTTTAAAGATATCTAAAATTATCTCATCTTCACCAGTTCTTGTACTACCTGCAACAAAAAAACTTTTCTATCTCCAATGTTTAAAAAAACTTTCTGTATTCATCTTTTTTCATCATCAGAATATTTTTTTCAAGAGATATGCTAAACTTTAAATTTCCTACATTCTCAGTTTTCTTTTCATCAGCACCTAAAGCTTACAATTCTTTCTCTATCAATTTCAGATTGCATGTAGAAGTAATCTATCTTTTGTAACATAGACTTCAATAAAAATTTAAGTTTTTTTATATTTTTGGATAGCTTCTATCTGAAATTCTACCATTTACAACTATAATTCTTGAATTCTTTTTTTATTAACTTCATTTATAAGGTTAGGCCAAAGTTCAGTTTCTACTAAAACTAAAAGTTTTAATTTGATTTTTATTTAAAATTTCATTTATTTTTCTCTTTATCATCTATTGGAAAATATATAACTTTTTATCTTTTTTTCTTATCAGAATATTTTTTTACAGCATTTTTCATAACCAGTATCTGTAAAAGTTGAGATTAATATGTTTTTTTCCTTGATATAGAATAGAATTTTTTTACTAAATCCTCTGATAAATTCACTTCCCCAACTGATGAACAATGTATCCAAATATATTCTTCATCTTTTTAAATCTGAAAAAAATCTTGACTTAATCTTTTATCTATGAAAGTTTTTCATCTTCTCCTTCATAAAAGGTCTATACAAAGTCAAGCCTACTTTTTCTTAATAAATTATACATAGATTTCCCTCATTATTTTTTTATTTAGCTTTTTTTCAATTTCTTTTTGATATGAAATTAATTACATCTTCTATTGTTAAATTTGTGCTATCCAGTTCAATAGCATCGTCAGCTTTAACAAAAAGGACTTTCATCTCTTGTACTGTCTATATGGTCTCTTTCTTTTATAGATTTTTAAAAACTTCATCATAAGTTATTTCAGTTTTTCTTTTTCAAGAAATTCATTATATCTTCTTCTTGCTCTTTCTTCAGGACTAGCGATTAAAAAAATATCTTAACTTGTGCATTAGGAAAGATAACAGTTCCAACATCTCTACCATCTAAGATAACATCTTTATTGTTGCTAATCTTTCTTTGTAAATCTACTAAATTACTTCTAACTATCTTAATACTTGCAACCTTAGATACATTATCATTTATTCTTTTTCTCTTATCTTTGTACTTACATCAACATTATCTAGATAGAATTTATCTCCTTGCATATCTAAATTTACAGTATTTAAAAACTCTTTCTACCTCTTTTTAAATCACTGATATCTATATTATTTTTCTAAAAAGATAAAGAGTTATCATTCTATACATAGCACCAGTGTCTATATATGTTAAATTATATTTTTTTAGCAAGAAGTTTTTGCTATGGTACTCTTTCCACTTCCTGCAGGTCCATCTATTGCTACAATTAAATTCTTCATTTTTTTCATCTCCTATTTATTAAAAAAATCTTGGAAAATAATATTACTAATCTGATTTTTTTACATTTTTACATTATATTATATCATAAAAAGTATTGAATAGTTTTTTTAAATTTTTGCTATAATTCAAATAAGTAAAACTAATGATACGGAGGTAGATAATATGAATACTAATATTTGGAAAAAAAATTAAGTTCATTATTTATTATTTTATAGGTTTTTTTGCTTTTTCGATATTTTTTTGATAACTTACTCTATAAATTTGGATTTGAACAAACTACTCCTAAAATTCAACATATTTTTTTATAGTTCTATTTTTATTTTTCAGTAACTTTTTGGACTTTTTTTTTAAAAAAATGAAATAAAAAATTGATATTTATATTCTGCTTTATAATCGTAGTTTTTTTGCAATAGGAGTTTATTTCCTTATTCATAATTAATATAAAAATCCCCTAATTATTAGGGGATTTATTTTTTTATTTTTTTAATATATCTTCAAAGTCATTTTCAGTGAATTTGTATTTTTTTGCCACAGAATTGACATTCTGCTTTCAATTTCCTTTTTCTCCTTCAAAAAAATATGTTTTTAATTCTTCTTTTCCAAGTGTCATAATTCCTCTTTGAAATCTATCAGAATTACAATCACAGTTATATTTTTAATTCTTTTTTTCTTCCAATATTTCATATTCTTCAACTAAGCTATCATCAGCAGTGTCCATATCATCATATAGAAGATTTATTATTTGCTCTAAGCTCATACCACCTTTCATAAGTTCATTCATAGGTCTTATTGCTTCAGCTTTTTCTTTCTAATTTTGTAATAAAATCCTCATCTGCTCCAGGAAGTAACTGCACCATAAAAAGCACCAGAACATAGTATTTTTGCCATCATTAGTATCTTCACAAGCCAATGAAATAATAGTAGGAATTTGCTCTGAGTTATAGAAATACGCACTTATATCATCAGGCAATGAAGAATAATCTACATTAGTAATTCCAATATAAGGTTCTTTTTAGTCCCATGTCTTTAATAATTCTCATAGTTCCTTTTCCAAGACCATTAAAGTTTTTCTTCACTTGTGTTTATAAGGTAACCTTTTATATCTCCATTAGCATCTGAATTGACAACTATATTTTTTTATATAACCATCAGTATCTGTTCTGATAGTTAATTTATCTTCCCCTTTTAAAGTAGCTCCCATTATAGCAGCCAAAGTACAAAAATTTTTCCAAATGTTTTCATTGAATATTCGTCATATTTATGTATGTCTAAGGCTTTTTGAACAACATCAGTTGTGTCTGCTACAAAAAAACCTAGCATTTTTTTACTTAAACCTCTTATTAATCTTCCCATTATTTTTTTCCTCCATAATTAATTAAATTTTTTTAATTCTTCATAAGTTTTCTTCTTAACTAGCTTTTTGAAATTCAATATTATCAGTTATTCTATCATTTTTTTATCTAAATATGTCTGAATTTTTTTAATTTCTTTTTTTAGAAAATCCATAGTATTTTTAAAGTTAATTCATCAGCTGAATTGATATATAGTTGTTTTTTTAGTTGGTGCTGAACCTACCTTTTAAAAAAATTTAGATAATTTTTTTGGTAAGTTGCATCTCCTATTCCTTTAATTCTTTTTTTAAATCCTCTAATTTGTCAAAACCACCAGTTATTTCCCTATATTCCATAATTTTTAGCAACATAAGATTTAGAAATTTTTTTCTTCCTAACATATCTTGTTCACTAGCTTTATTTATATCTAATAGTTCCTCTTTTTCATTTTGCATATTTTTGAGAACTCATAATCAATCTATAATCATTATTATTTAGTGCTGGCACTGCATAAGAATTTGCAAATAAGCAACTAAATAGTAAAAAAAGCCTATAATCTTTTTTTCATATTTTTCTCCTTCCTAAACATCTCTATTTTTTTCTTTGCATCTTTTTATCTAATTCCCTTATATATAGGGCGGGATCTTTTGGATTTACATATCTTTCAATGTAGTCTATACCGTTTCTTTCTTCAATAACAATCTTACTTATACCACCTCCACCTAGTGCCATAGTATTTTGATTTTTCTTCTATCATTTCAATATTGAAAATACTTTCTTTTCCTTCTTTAGAATAACCAATATTTTTCTCCCCACTCAATGATATTTTTTTCTGTCTATACATATAGTAAGGTTTCATTTCTTTTTCTTTAACTATCTCTTGTATATGTTCCTCTATCAAGGCTCTATCTATAGAGTTTCTTTCTTGGCTTTCTTTAAAAAGCTTTGAAGCTCTTTTTAAATGCTAAACAGTGTATAGTTAAATTATCTATGTCATAGGCATTTAATTGAGCTAAAGTATCTAAGATTTCTTCAGTTGTTTCTTCAGGTAAGCCTATTATTAAATCCATATTTATGATAAAACCTAGTTTTTTTAGCTTCTTTGAATATTAGGTCAAAGTTTTCTCTATTAAATCGCCTATTGACTCTTTTTTTAAAGTTTCTAAATTAAATGATTGTGGGTTTAAACTTATTCTATCCACTAAGTATTTCTTCATTATTTCTAATTTTTTTCAATATTTAAAGAGTCTTCTCTACCTGCCTCAAAAAGTGAATTCTTTCACATCTGACATATCTATATTTTCAAGTAATTTCTTTAAAACTCTTTCTAAATCTATTTCTGTCAATGTACTTGGAGTTCCACCACCAAAAATATATAGATGAAACTTTCTTATTATATGTTTTTTTAGAAAATCTCCTATTATTTGAATTTCTTTTAAAAAGTGCTTCTACAAAATCATTATAGAATCTTCCAACTCCACCACCTATTTCATAGGAAGCAAAGGAACAATACTTACATTTAGTTGGACAAAAAGGTATTCCCAGATATAGATTTATATGCTCTTTGTCTAAAAAGCTCCAATTCTTTTTTTACAACAGTTTCCATAAGATTTATTTTTATCATCTGTAACTAAGTAGAAATCTTTTTAAAATCTTTCTAGCCACTTCGTAATTACAACCATTGATTAAAAGTCTCCTTAAAACTTTAGTTGGACGTACTCCCATAAGAGAACCCCAAGCATAATTTTTTTATTTAAAAAGTTTTTAATAGACTTATTTTACACATAGTTAAAATTTGGTCTTCTATCTTGTTCTCTAAATCCATATATGAAAAATTCTGTATTCTTATTTAAGTTTTTCAGAGCTTACTTTTTATCTTAATCAAATTTTTCTTCTCTTTGGATATCAAAAAGAATTTTTATCTTCAAGAAGTTCAGAAGCCATTACTCTAGTAAATTCTTCTATACTTCTCAAATTAATTTCTACATTCGTTTCTATTAACAGTTTAATCACTCTCTATTTCTATCTTCTTAAATTATCTTCTGCTAAATACAGTTTTTTTCTCTAATTTTTTTCAGCATATTTTTTTCATTTCTTTAGCTATCTCATTTTCTCTTTCTTCGTTTAATTTCTCTGAAAAGCAAGGACAACTTATTGCGGCAACTATTCTATTATTTTTTTATCTAAAATTGGAATAGCTACTGCTTTTTATATTTTTCGGAATGTTCCATATTATCAAAGGAGATTCTAGAGTATCTAATTTTTATTTAATTCTTTTTCTCAAAACTTCAGGATCTGTAATTGTATTTTTTTAGTATATTTTTGGAAGACCGTTATCAATCAATAATTTCAACTTATACTCTGGAAGTTGACAAATTAATAGTTTGCTAGCTGCTCCCGCATGAATAGGATATATTGCTTTGTCTGAAAAAAAGAAACTTTATTTAGATCACTACTTTCAACTAAACAAAGAGTTCTAACTTTATCATTATCCAATATGCTTAGTTTAAAGGTTTCTTTAAATTTCAATGACAATTTTTTTCTAAGTAAGGATAGGTAACTTCTTTTAGAAGAACAAAGTTATCCTTTATATCATTTTTTTAAAAAAATAAATAAAATTTATCTCCCAGACTGTATTTTTTTATTTGTAATAGAAAGGTAATTTAATTCTACTAATGTATGAAGAATTCTAAAAAGCAGTTGCTCTTGAAATATTTAAATTTTTTTGACAATTTCTACTTGAGAGACTTCTCTATTAAAATAAATATATATAAGAATCTTATCCATTTTTTTCCAATGCAGGAACCAACTCCATTTTTTTATTCGCCTCCTTTCTTTATATATTAAATTATATCATAATAACTCTTAAAATTTCACATATGAAAATAATATAAGTTAGATTTTCTATGAATTATATAATAAAAATTATAAAATTTTTATTTATAATTTTACCTATGAAATTTTTTTATTTAAATAAAATATACACTAAAATAGAATAATTTGCTACAATTATAGTATCAAATATCTTATAAAAATTATATGGAGGTTTTTATGAAAAAAAATTATTTTTGTTATTAGGACTTATTTTTCTCACTTGTGACATTTGGAAAAAGATTATCCAAGTAAAAAAATATTAATTTAGTTGTGCCATTTAGTGCAGGCGGTGGAACAGATGCTGTTGCAAGAAAGTTAGCCAGTATAATGGAAAAAGATTTAGGAAAACCTGTTGTAATAATTAATAAAACAGGAGGAGCTGGAGCAGTAGGAATGACTTTTTGGAGCAAAAAGCGAAAAAAAGATGGGTATACTGTAACTATGATTACAAGAGAAATTATATCTTTACCAATTATGAAATTATCACCTGTTACATATAAAGATTTTTGAATTAGTATCATTAGTAAATTTGGATCCAGCTGTTCTTTTTAGTAGAAAAAAAGATTCAAAATATAAGACATTTGATGATCTTATCAATGATGCAAAGAAAAAAATCCTGAAAAAAATAAAGTTTGCAAGTACAGCTAAACCCAATTTTTTTACGTATTAGCTATTGAAAAAGAAATTGGAGTTAAATTTAACCATATTCCTTACAATGGAGCTGGTGAAGTTATTCCAGCATTACTTGGAAAAACATGCTGATTTTTACACTTGTTGGTCCAGGAGAAGCTATGGGACAAATTAAATCAGGTCAATTTAGAGTTTTTAGGTGTTATGTCAGATAACAGACTTGAAAGCTTAAAGGATGTAAAAACTTTAAAGGAAATGGGATATAATATAACTTCTGGAACTTGGAGAGGAATAGCTGTTCCTAAGGGAACTCCTAAAGAAGTTATAGATACATTAAATGCATCTATTAAAAAAAGGCTGTTGAATCAAAAAGATTTTTATTGATTTTTATGAATAAAGCAAATTATGGAATTAAATATCTTTCTCCTAAAGAATTTGAAAAACTTTTATAATTAATGATAGTAAGACAATAGAAAAGATTCTAAAAATAATATCTATTTACTAACTTACTAGGAGGAAAAAAATGTTAGAAAGACTCTTCTTATTATTTTTTTATGTATTATTAGTGCTTTTCTATATTTTATTACATTTAATTTTTGAAGTTTTTTTGAAATGGATAAATATAGTTTAGGTCCTGCTTTTTCCAAGACTTATTTGTATAATTCTATTTCTTATAGCACTAATATTATTAATTTTTTTCAATAAAAAAATAAAAAAATTATTCAAAAAAATTAAAAAAATAAAAAAATCCAAATTTAAAAATATTCAGTTATAACGATAATCTTTTTTTATTGTTTACGTATTTTTTTAATTGAAAAAAATTAGGTTATCTTACATCGACTATAATATTTATGATTTCTATTATATTTTTTTGTTAAAAAAAGTAAATCTCTTTTGATAAATATAATTTTTTTCAGTTGTATTTTTCATCTGTTATTTATTTACTTTTTTTCTAAAGGATTTAATGTAAGTTTACCAGAAGGAATCTTTATTTAATGGAGGAAATGATGGGTCAATATTTATTAAATGGTCTAATGACAGCTCTTCATCTATCTAATTTTTTTATATCTTTGTGTAGGTGTTACTGGTGGAATAGTAATAGGTGCTTTACCTGGTTTAACAGCTACTATGGGAGTTGCTATTTTATTACCATTTACTTTTGGAATGGAACCAGTTACTGGTTTAATAATGCTTGTAGGAATATATATTGGTGCTATATATGGTGGATCTATTTCTGCTATATTATTAAATACTCCTGGAACTCCTGCTTCAGCAGCTACTTGTATTGATGGTTATCCATTAGTTAAGAAAGGAATGGCTGCAAAGGCTTTAAGTGTATCAACAATAGCTTCAGCAATAGGTGGTTTAATCAGTTGTGTAGCACTTGTCACAATTTCACCTATTCTTGCAAAATTTGCATTGAAATTTTCATCCCCAGAATATTTTGCATTGGCACTTTTTGGGCTAACAATTATAGCAAGTATTTCTTCAGGAAATTTTTTAAAAGGAATATTGGCGGGGGTAATTGGTTTACTAATTTCAACAGTTGGAATGGATGCAATCACAAGTTTTCCAAGATTCACATTTGATAACGTAGATTTATTAAATGGTTTCTCTGTTATTCCTGTTTTTAATTGGTTTATTTGCAGTTTCTGAGGTATTAGTTCAAATAGAAGAAGTTATAACAGAGAAGGAAGTTAATGTAGAGACTGTTAAAAAAATAAAAAAATTATATGAATTTAAAAAGAACTTAAACATTGTATGCCTACTATTTTTAAAAATCAGGTATTCTTGGGACATTAATAGGAGCTATACCTGGTGCGGGAGCAGATATATCAGCATTTATTTGTTATAATGAAGCAAAAAGAGCAAATAAAAAAATGAAAAGTTTGGTGAAGGTAGCTTAATAGGTGTAGTAGCTCCAGAATCAGGAAATAACGGAGTTACAGGTGGGGCTCTTGTTCCACTATTAACTTTGGGAGTTCCAGGAGATGCAGTTGCGGCTGTATTGTTGGGAGCTTTAATTATTCAAGGTCTAACACCAGGTCCTTTACTCTTTGAACAAAAATCCAGATATTGTATATGGTTTATTTAGTGCAATGATAATAGGAAATATATTATTGTTGATAATTGGATTAGCTGGAATAAAAATTCTATAGTAAAAATTGTAGATATTCCTAAAAAAATTTATGATTCCTTGTATTTTAGTTTTATCAACTATTGGCTCATATTCAATGAATAATAGTGTTTTTTTGATATATTTATAACTTTAACTTTTTGGAGTAGTTGGCTATATTATGACAAAAATCAATATTCCTATTTCACCAATAGTTTTTATCTGTTATATTAGGTCCAATGCTTGAAACTAATTTGAGAAAATCTGTAATAATGTATGAAGGCTCTTATAGTTTTTTTATACAAGACCTATTACAATTTTCTTCTTACTTTTTAACATTTATTTCTGTATATTCAAGTATTCATAAATATTTAAAAAAAGATAAAACTTAAAAATATTTAATCCTAAAAAAATTTATGGAGGTTCTTAGTGTGTTAAAAAAATATCAAACATTAAATAAAAATTCTAGACACTGCTGTAGTTGCAGTAATAAGAGGAGAAAGTATTGAAGAAGGGAAAAAGAGTTATAAAAGCTTGTTTAAAAGGTGGAATAAAAAGCCATTGAAGTTACTTACTCTTTACCAAATGCTTCTGAGATTATTAAAGAATTAAAAAAATGAAAAATTTAAAAGGAGTAATTATTGGAGCAGGAACAGTCTTAGATGAAACAACTGCAAGATTAGCTATTCTTTCAGGAGCTGATTTTTATAGTTTCACCAGATTTTTGATAAAAAAATACTGCTCAGATTTGTAATCTATATCAAATCCCATATATTCCTGGTTGTATGACAGTAACTGAAATAACAACAGCTTTAAAAATATGGTGTAGATATTATAAAAATTATTCCCAGCTAATAATTTTTGAAAGTAATTTTATTAAATCTTTAAAAGCTCCTCTTCCTAATATAAATTTTATGGCTACCGGTGGAATTAGTTTAGATAATGTTGAAAGCTGGTTTTAAAAATGGAGCAAGTGTAGTTGGAGCTGGTGGAAAAATTAGCTTCCGGAAGTGATGATGAAATAATAGCAACAGCTCAAGGATTTATTAAAAAAATTTCAGAATTAAAAAAATACTTTATAGGGGGCTAGTCGATGTCTAAATTATTTGATTTTTTTAGAAAAAGAATTTTTCTCTTGTTTGTGCTGGAGAAATGATTATGAGATTGTCTCCACTAAATAACGAACTATTAATTCAAGGAAACTCCCTAACTAAGCAAATGGGAGGGGCAGAGTATAATGTAGCAAGTTTAGTTTCTTTATTAGGTGAGCAAGTTGCAATTCTTACAAAACTCCCTAATAATACTATTGGAGAATTTGCTCACAAATCAGTTATTGCTAATAAAAATATCTGATAAATATTTAATTTTTTTGATGATAGCTTAAATAAGAGAATGGCAATATATTATTATGAATATGGAGCTTCTCTAGGAAACCAAGAGTAACTTATGATAGATTGAATTCTTCCTTTCAAAGTTTGAAACTTAATGAAATACCAGAAGGAGTTTTTTTCAAGTACAAAAAAATATTTCATGTAAGTGGTATAACATTAGGACTTTCAAAAAAATAAATGAACTAACTAAGGAACTAATAAAAAAATTTAAACAAAATGGAGCTATTATCTCTTTTGATGTGAATTTTAGGAAAAAAATTTATGGTCAGAAAAAAAGAAGCAGAACAGGAAATAATAAAGATTCTTCCAGATGTTGATATATTATTTGCTTCTGAAGAAACATTCAGAAAGATGTTTCAAAAAAAGGGAGAAATAGAAAATATTATGAGAGATTTTTGCTAAAATTTATGAATTAAGTCTTATTTCTTCAACTAGAAGAGAAGTAAATTCAACAACTTCACATAATTTTTTTCTTCTATAATTTATGAAAAGAAAAAAATGATAAATTCTACAATGAAGATGCATATAAAAAAATATTGAAGTAATAGATAGAATTGGTAGTGGAGATGCTTATGTGGCAGGAGTCTTATATGGAATATTACAAGAAAATAATGCCGAAATTGCATTAAAATATGGGAATGCTAGTGTTGCTTTTAAAAAAATACTATCAGTGGAGACACTACATGTATTAATCTTACATTGTTAAAAAGAAATTATTGATGAACATGAGCATGGAAATAGTTCTGAAATGAGTAGATAAGTTTATACTAAGATAGGAGAAAATAAATGCTTAATAATTTTTTTCAATGGATTTTTTTCTTTAAAAGAAAAAAAATTGCCTTTGTAACAGGAGGAAATACTGGACTTGGAGAGGCATATGTAGTAGCTTTTGCTAAAGCAGGAGCAGATTTATTTATTGTTACCTATGATAACAACTGGGAAGAAACAAAAAAACTTGTAGAAAATGAAGGAGGAAGAGCTTATTTTTATCAGGCTAATTTAACTGATAGAGAACAGATAAGAAAAATCAGTTATAGAATGTGTAAAAAAATTTATGGACGAATTGATATACTTGTTAATAATGCAGGAACTATAAGAAGAGCACCACTTTTAGAATATAAAGACAATGATTGGAAAGATGTACTAGATATAAATTTAAATGCTGTTTATTACCTGAGCCAAGATGTTGCTAAAATAATGGAAAAACAAGGTAGTGGTAAAATAATAAATATTGCTTCTATGCTTTCTTTCCAAGGAGGGAAATTTGTTCCAGCATACACTGCTAGTAAACATGCAGTTGCAGGTATAACTAAGTCTTTTGCTAATGAATTAGCTTCAAAAAATATACAAGTTAATGCAATTGCTCCTGGTTATGTAAAAACACTTAATACTGCTCCAATTAGAGCAGATGAAAAAAGAAACAAAGAAATATTGGATAGAATTCCAGCAAATAGATGGGCAGAACCTTTCGATTTGATGGGAAGTATAATATTTTTAGCAAGTAAAGCATCAGATTATGTTAATGGACATATTTTAGTTGTCGACGGGGGCTGGTTAATAAGATAAAAAAAAGGGCTGTTACAATTTGCAATGAACTGCACCTCCAATCTTGTGTCCAGGATTATGGGTGCAGTTCACAACAGCCCCTTTTTTATTTCTATTAACAGTTTAATCACTCTCTATTTCTATTTTCTTAAAATATTTTTTTCCTTTGTTATCATATAGTTTTCTATTCCACTTTCAATAAGACTTGGAATTTGATTTAGCTTATTATTGGCAATTAAATTTGCCACTGCCTTTAGTATTATTTAAAAATTTCAAAAAAATAGCTTTTAACTTTCTTAGTTTTCTTATCTCTATATAGCTCTTGAGAAAAGATAAATCTCAAAAACAGAAGCAAGTTGCTCCCTTTATAAAATCTCTTTTATCAGACTTTGCCATAGAAATAAGTCTATTTATACTTTCAACAGCATTCATAGTATGCAGAGTAGAAAAAAACTAGATGTCCAGTTTCAGCTAATTTTTAAAGCTGAGAATAGACTTTCTTCATCTCTTATTTCCCCAATACAATAACATCAGGATCCTGTCTTAGAGAACTTTTTTAAAGCTTTTTTTCAAAACTTTCAACATCTGTTCCTAATTCTCTTTGTATGATTAAAAGCTTTTTTTATTTTCAAAAAAATATATTCAATGGGATCTTCTATTGTTAAGATTTTTAATGCTCTTATTCTCATTAAATTTTTTTCTATTATATTAGCTAGAGTTGTAGATTTACCACTTCCTGTAATTCCACTTATTAAGACTAAGCCATCTTTTTAGAGCTAAAAATTTTTTTCGTCAATAACCTTATTGATAAATTCACCTTTTAACTTTGCAGCTTCATCATTAATTACTCTTATAACTAAAGCTAACTTTCCTTTAGTGAAAAAAAGAATTTATTCTATATCTTTGATTTTTTTAGAGTCAGTGTAAGCAAAAATCTTCTTCAAATTTTTCCTGAGCAGATTTTTCAAGATATCTTCTCTACTAAGGCTTTTGACTATTTTCGTATGCTACGATTTCTCCATCTTTTCTAAAAATATATTCTTTTCACCTTCAATTATATGTATGTCTGAAATATTATTCTTTCTTGCATATTCAAATATCTTTTTCCATAGCTATACAATCACCATTTTTCTTATTTTTTTAGCCTTCTTTATTATTATATCACAAAGTAGAAAAAAATAAAAAAAAGCTACACCGAAGTGTAGTTGATTGTTTTTAGATGGTGGTTGGGGAAGGATTCGAACCTTCGAAGGCTGAGCCGTCAGATTTACAGTCTCGATCCCTTTGACCGCTCGGGAACCCAACCATCTGTATTTAATTGTAATGGTACCCCGTAGGAGAATTGAACTCCTGTTTCCAGAGTGAAAATCTGATGTCCCTAACCACTGAACGAACGGGGCACTGGTGCCGCTTATCGGAGTCGAACCAATCACCTACTGATTACAAGTCAGTTGCTCTACCAGATGAGCTAAAGCGGCTCGTGTCACTCAAGGACATTAATCATAATACACTATATCTAAAAACTTTGTCAACAACTTTTTTTAAAAAAATTTTTAATTTTTTTAAAAAAATCTTATTAATCTCTTCTTCTTGATACAATCTCTTTTGTTTCATATTATCTAAAAAGTTCTTGATTTACTTGAATTTTTCTTATCTTCTTCAAGTTCACCTAAGCTCTTAATTATTTCTATATTATTTAGTCCATTTTTCCTCTAAAATCTTCTTAGCTCTTGAAATTTTTTTCAAAACTTACAGCTTTTTAAATCTCTTTCTGCTCCAACTCTATCAATAGTATTTAATTGAATTTTTATCGTATCTAATATTTTTCAGATTTTTAAAAAAATTAGCTATATCTACAAAAATTTTTGTCACTATCATTAATGTTTTTCAAGAATAAAAAAATTTCTATCCAAATTTTTTTCCTTTATATTTAGAATTATTTAGATTAATGAAGCCTTTTTCTAATTTCTCCAACACTTGTCCTGTAGTCAGGTCTAACAATTTTTTCAAAAATATCTTGAGTTAATGTATTTAAAGTAGGAACAATTAAGTCTATATATTCTAACTCTTTCATAAGATTTTCATTAGCTAGAAGTAAACTATTAGTAATTAAACAAATCTTACCTTGATATTTTAAGTCTTCTTTTATAGCCTTAGAAATATTACCTAAATCCAAGCTTAAAGTGGGTTCTCCACTTCCAGAAAATGTTATATAGTCAGGCTGTATATCTTTCAATACTGTTGATATTTCTTCAAGTATTTCATTCATATCTTTAAATCTTTGTCTTTCTAGTTGAATTTTTTTAGTCGCTCCACACTCACAAAAAATACAATTAAGATTGCAACTTTTACTTACAACTAAGTCAACTCCTAAAGATATTCCTAATCTTCTTGATGGAACAGGTCCAAATACATGCTTATACATTTTCTCACCCTCATGTCCTTAATTACTGTATATATTGTACTCCAATTTTGAAAAAAATATTAAATAGTTTTTAAAAATAAAAAGGAGCTGTTGCAAATTAATAAAAAAAGTAAAAAAATAATTCGTTACTGAGTAAATTTCCATTCGTATCTCACTTATTTTTTTATTTTTAGGATTGATTTCTTATATTTTTGTAACAAATGTTATGGAAAAAAATTATATAAATGTTATAATGAATAAGAAAAAAATTAAAAAAATTATAAGAGGTGAAGATTTTTGAAACAAGAAATATTAGAAAAAAATTGAAAGATTACATGACTTAGAAAAAAATATCAAGAAATAATAGACTTAATAGAAGCTTTTGCCAGCTGAGCAATTAAATACAGACTTAATAGGGCAACTAGCAAGAGCCTACAATAATGTAGAAAAATTATGAAAAAGGTTTAGAAATATTAAAAACTATAGAATTTGAAGAAGGACATAGTTTTCTTTGGAATTGGAGAGCTGGATATTCTTATTTTTTTCTTAGAGGATTATACTAATGCAGAAAAAAATGTTTCTTAAAAAGCATATAAATTAGATTCTAGTGATGATGCCACTTGTGATTTTTTTAATAGCAACATATACAAAATTAGCAAAAACTTGAAGTTAAAAAAATGAAAATTCAGAAAAAAAGCTATAGAATATGCTCTTGAAGCTAAAAAAATATGTCTATGATGAAGAAGGGACAGTAGAAACTGATTCATTCCTAGCTTGGTTATATGATAGATATGAGGAATATACAAAAAGCTGAAGAAATACTTAGAAATCAGTTGGCTAAAAAAATAAAGATGATGAGTGGACACTTGCTGAATTAGGCTATTGTTTATCTGAACAAGAAAAAGTATGAGGAAGCATTAGAATATTTTTTTGCTGTAGAAAAAAATAAATAAAGAAGATGTCTGGACTTATAGAAAAAAATTGGAATGTGTTACAAGAATTTAGATAACAAAGAAGAAGCTTTTAAAAATATTATTTAAAAAGCAGTTGAACTGGATGAAGAAGATAAGTATTCATTATCGGATATAGCTTGGCTTTTATGATTCTTTAGGAAAATATGAAGAAGCATTAAAATACTTAGAAAGACTTAATGAGCTTGAGTGAAGAAAAATGATGCTTGGACAAATACTGAGTATGGATTTTTGCTTATCAAGACTTGGAAGATATGAAGAGGCCATTGAAAGAATTAATCGTGCTTTAGAAGTAGAAGATGAGGAAAAAGATATAGCGTACATTTATAGCCAACTTGGATTTTGTAAAAGAAAATTAGGTGAGTATGATGAAGCTATAGAAGCTTTCAAGCAAGCTAAAAAAATGGGGTAGAAATGATGCTTGGATAAATGTTGAAATGGGATATTGCCATAAGGGAAAAAATGAAACAAAAGAAGCATTGGAATGCTATTTACAAGCTGAGAAATTTGACAAAAAAGATCCTTATCTTATGTCAGATATAGCTTGGCATTATGATGTTTTAGGTCAATATAATGAAGGACTAAAATATATAAAAAAAGCAATCAAACTTGGAAGAAATGATGTTTGGATAAATGTAGAATATGGTTCTTGTTTGGGAGGTTTATATAAATACGAAGAAGCTATTGAAAAAAATTTGAATATGCTTTTAGGTTTAGAAGTAGAAGATGAGGATGAAAGAGATTTAGCTTTTATCTATAGTCAACTTGGTTGGTGTCATCGTCAATTAGGTAATTATGAAAAAGGTCTTGAATATCATCTTAAATCTAAAGAAGAAGGCAGAAATGATCCTTGGATAAATGTTGAAATAGCAATGTGTTATGAAAATTTAGGAGACTATGAAAAAGGTCTTGAATATGCATTAATAGCTTATGAGTTAGATAGAGAAGACATACGTTCATTATCAGAAGTTGGTTGGATCTATGATTGTATGGAAAAAAATATGAAGATGGACTTCCATTTTTATTAAGAGCTGAAGAACTAGGTAGAGATGATGAATGGCTTAATACTGAAATAGCTATTAATTTAGGTAGAAGTGGGAAGACCAATGAAGCACTTGAAAGGTTGAAAAAGTCGTTGACTATGGTTGATGAAGATAATATTAGTCAAAAAATCTTTATAAATTCTGAAATAGCTTGGCTTTATAGCTTAGAAGAAAACCAACCAGAAGAAGCACTTAAGTATTTAAATGTAGCAAAAGACTTAGGAAGAGATGATGAGTGGCTACATTCACAAATTGGATATCAATTAGGTTATGATCCTGAAAAAACAGAAGAAGCTTTGGAACATTTTGAAAAAGCTATAGAATTGGGAAGAGCTGATGCTTGGATTTTTGAAGTGAAAGGAATAATGTTACTAGATTTAAAAAGATACGAAGAAGCTTTAGAATCATTCAAAAAAGCTTATGCCGAAGATAATAATGGTTGGTACCTATATTCTATGGGAAGATGTTTAAGAGGCCTAGAAAGATATGAAGAAGCTATAAAAATTCTTTTAGAATCAAGACAGATATCATTAGATGAAGAAGATGTAGTAGATGGAGAAGATTTTTGAGCTTGCTTATTGCTATATTGGAATTGGTGATAAAGAAAATGCACAAAAAAATATTTAGATTCAGCTAGAGATTCTATCACTGAACGTGGACTTCTAAATGACTATTTTTAAAGAAAAAAATTGAAGAAATAGAAAAAGGAATATCTTCTTTAGATATACTTTTTCAACTAAAAAAATTTTTAAATAAGAGGTTGTTGCAAAATTAAAAACTTTACAACAGCCACTTATTTTTTTATATTTTGTAACATATGTTACAGAAAAATAGTTTACAAAAAGGAGTATAATTTACTAAAATAATAAAGAAATGAAAAATAAAATATAGATTGATATCTAAAAAGGAGAGGTTAGAATGTATATAAGTAAATCAATGTCAATAAAATCAATAGTGGAAAAAAATACCCAGAAACAATTCCTGTTTTTTTACAAATATTGGATTTAAAGGATTAGGTAATCCTGCAGTTTTACAAAAGTTAGAAGAACAAGGAATCACTTTAGAAAAAGCAATGATGATTAAAAAAAGAAGATGTAGATGCTTTTTATTCCAATGTTACAACAAGCAATAGCTTCTGTTGAAAGAGAAGATGAAGGAGTTAAAGAGGCATCACTTATGGGACTTTTACCTTGTCCAGTTAGAATTCCTTTATTAGAAGGTTTTGAAAAAAATATTTAGCAGATAACAAAGATATAAAAAGTTAAATATGAATTGAAAAGCAGCTTACTCAGGACTTGGTTGGATAAAAGATGAAGTAATAGATAAAAATGATATAGATAAATTAGCAGATATGTTTATTTCAGCTGGTTTCGACTTATTCTTTGATAAAGACTTAATGGGAAAATTCAAAGAACAAGGTATATTTAAAGATATGACAGGTATTGAAAAATACAATACAGATTTTGATAATGAAAATATTCACTTAAAAGATCCACATGGAGATTACTCAATGATAGGAGTTGTACCAGCTATATTCATAGTTAATAAGGCAGCTCTAGATGGTAGAGAAGTTCCTAGATCTTGGGAAGATTTATTAAAACCTGAATTTGCAAAATCTGTTTCATTACCTATAGCAGACTTTGACTTATTCAATTCAATCTTAATCCATATCTATAAATTATATGGTTTTGAAGGTGTAAAAAGTTTAGGACATTCTTTACTTTCTAACTTACACCCTGCACAAATGGTTGAAGCAAAAGAGCCTGTTGTAACAATAATGCCTTATTTCTTCTCTAAAATGATACCAGCAAAAGGACCAAAAGAAGTTATATGGCCAAAAGAAGGAGCAATTATATCTCCAATATTTATGTTAACTAAGGCATCAAAGGCAAAAGGAATTAGAAAAAGTTATTAAATTTATGAGTGGAAAAGCAGTTGGAGATACTCTAGCTAATCAAGGACTATTCCCAAGTGTACACCCAGAAGTAAAAAATCCTGTAAATGGTAGACCTATGCTTTGGGTTGGTTGGGACTTTATCTACTCAAATGATATGGGAGAATTAATTAAAAAATGTGAAGAAACATTTAAGGAAGGAGCAGCTGAATAATGAAACTTATAACAGTATCAGGACCACCTTCATCTGGAAAGACTTCACTTATTATCAAAACAATAGAAAGTTTAAAGGCACAAAATATTAAAGTTGGTATAGTTAAGTTTGACTGTCTTTACACAGATGATGATGTTTTATATGAAAAAGCAGGAATACTTGTAAAAAAAGGATTATCAGGTTCAGTTTGTCCAGACCACTTTTTTGCAAGTAATATAGAAGAAGTTGTACAATGGGGACAAGCTAATGGAGTGGACTTATTAATCACAGAAAGTGCTGGACTATGTAATAGATGTTCGCCTTATTTAAAAGATATTAAAGCAGTGTGTGTAATAGATAACCTAAGTGGAATAAATACTCCTAAAAAAATAGGACCTATGCTTAAACTAGCAGATATAGTTGTTATTACAAAGGGAGATATAGTATCTCAAGCAGAAAGAGAAGTTTTTGCTTCAAGAGTGCAAACTGTAAATCCTAAGGCAGCTATTATCCATATAAATGGTTTAACAGGACAAGGAACTTATGAATTTGGTTCTTTAATAATGGATGACAATGAAGAAATAGATACAGTGTTGGAAAGAAAATTGAGATTCCCATTACCTTCAGCAGTATGTTCATATTGCTTAGGTGAAACTAGAATAGGAAATGAATACCAACTTGGAAATATCAGAAAAAAATAAATTTTTGAAGAAAATAATTAATATCAACGAATTTTTGAAATAAAAAGTGACTGTTGCGAAGTTAAAATTTCAATATAAAAGTTAAAAAAATAAGTGAGTTACGAATGTAGATTTTTAGATAAAAAAAATTAAAGCAAGTGAGCCGAGTAAATGTCGGCGTGTTTGAAGCCAACTTGTTGGCAAGTTTGCCGAATTTACAGCGAAACGTTAATTTTTTATCGTTAAGAAATCTACTCAGTAACGAACTATTTTTTACTTTTTATAAATTTGCAACAGTCACTATATATCACTAAGGAGAGGAAATGAGTATAGATAATAATGAATTAGATGAAATGGACTTCGACCTTCTTGATATACTTGGAGTTACTGAGCAAAAAGTTGAAAGCATAACATTACTTCCAGGATATAACAAAAAAGGTGAAAAAGAAGGCTATGAAGAATTAGTAATAAAATCAGGAGAAATTGTTGCAATAGTAGGGCCTACAGGTTCAGGAAAAAGTAGACTACTTGCAGATATAGAATGGGGAGCTCAAGGAGACACTCCAACAAAGAGAACAGTTCTTGTAAATGGAGAACTGATGGACGCTAAAAAAAGATTTTCTCCTAGTTATAAATTAGTTGCACAACTTTCTCAAAATATGAACTTTGTAATGGATTTAACTGTAAGAGAATTCATAGATTTGCATGCTGAAAGTAGATTAGTTTTTAGATAGAGAAAGTGTAATAGAAAAAAATATTTAATCAAGCTAATGAGCTTGCAGGAGAAAAAAATTTACTATAGATACTCCAATAACAAGTTTAAGTGGAGGGCAATCAAGAGCATTGATGATATCAGATACAGCAATTTTAAGTACATCTCCAATAGTTCTTATAGATGAAATTGAAAATGCAGGTATAGATAGAAAAAAAGCCTTAGACTTACTTGTTGGAAATAATAAGATAGTTTTAATGGCAACATACGATCCTATTCTTGCTCTTATGGGAGATAGAAGAATAGTTATTAAAAAAATGGTGGAATTAATAAAGTTATTGAGTCTACAACAGAAGAAAAAAATATTTTTGGGAGCATTGACAGAGCTTGATGATGTAGTTCAAGGTATGAGAAACAAATTAAGATATGGGGAAAGACTAGAATTAGATTTTTGAAATTAAGAAAAAAATAGAAATAATTGACAAAATTTAATTGGTATGTTATCTTTTATAAAGGTAGTATAGGTTAATTATACTACCTTTTTTTATAAAAAAATAAACAAAAAAAATAATAATAGAGGTGAAAGTTATGGATCAAAAAAATTTTGGGATAAAATTGATAGTTTTGGGCAAAATGGGGAATATGATAAGATTGTAAGAGAAATTAAAAAAAGCTACCAGCTGATAAGATGGATATGGAATTAATCAATGTTTTAGGTAGAGCTTACATGTACTTAGGAGATTTAGGAAATGCTCTTGATACATATTTATCATTTATAGGAAAAGCTGAAGAAGATACTCTTAATGCAGACATATGGCTTTATTCAGAAGCAGGTTGGACATGCAATGAGTTTGAAGATTTTTGAACAAGGTTTAAAATATCTATTGGAAGCTGAAAAAAATTAGGTAGAGATGATGAATGGCTTAACACTGAAATAGGTCAATGTTTAGGAAGACTTGAAAGATATGAAGAAGCTATAAAAAGATTAGAAAAAAATCATTAAAAATTAATTGAAGCAGATGAAGCAGAAAAATGGTGATGAAAAGGGTTAATGAAAAGATTTTTCATTTATTCTGAATTAGGATACTTATATAGTGTGAAAAGAAAAAAATGAAGAAGCACTTAAATATTTCTATATAGCAAAAAGATTTAGGAAGAAATGATGACTGGATATATCTTCACCTTTACCAGAATCTAAAAAAACTACTAAAGGAGAAGAAGGGGCATTAAAAGTATTTTTGAAGAACAAGCTAAAATAGATGATAAAAAAATCCTGTTCTTCTTGAAGCTTTAGGAGATATCTATATGTTGGAAGCAGCGAATTATGAAAAAAAGCTGAAAAAAACTTTCCAAAAAGCTTTTTGCTCTTAGTGGAGATGGACAACAACTATTTAATAGAGGTAGAGCATTAGTAGCTCTTAAAAAAATATGAAGAAGCAATAGAAGTTCTTTTACAATCAAGAAGAATCTCTGAACAAGAAGGAGATGTAACAGATGGAGAAGATATGGAACTTGTTCGTTGCTATATAGAATTAAAAAGATAAGAAAAAAATGCAGAAAAAAATATTTAGAACTTGCAAGAGAAGGAGCAGATAATGTTGCTGACGAATTCATAGATGAATATGAAGAGGAATTAGACAAATTAGAAGATATGATAGATGAACTATAACATAAACTAAGGAGTGAAGACTTGAAAGAAACATTATTAGAAGAAATTGAAAGATTACATGACTTAGAAAAAAATATCAAGAAATAATAGACTTAATAGAATCATTACCGGCAGAAAGATTAAACACAGAATTAATAGGGAAATTAGCTAGTGCTTATAACAATATAGAAAATTATGCAAAAAGGTTTAGAGCTATTAAAAAAACTATAGAATTTGAGGAAGGAAATAGTTTTTCAATGGAATCGGAGAGCAGGTTATTCTTATTTTTTTCTTAGAAGATTTTTGTGAATGCAGAAAAATGTTTCTTGAAAGCATATGAATTAGATCCTAATGACAAAGACAATTCTTATTTTTTTAATAGGAATATATACAAGCTTATCAAGAATTGAAGATGAAAATAGTAATTCTGAAAAAAAGCTATAGAATATGCTCTTGAAGCTAAAAAAATATGCTTTTCAATGAAGAAACTGAACTGAGAACAGACTCATTTCTAGCTTGGATGTATGATAGACATATGGAATACACAAAGGCTGAAGAAATAATTAGAAATATTTTTAGGTAGAAATAAAGATGATGCATGGGCATGTGCTGAGTTAGGCTATTGTCTAGCTGGACAAGAAAGATATGAAGAAGCACTAGAATATTTTTTTATGGCTGAAAAAAATTAAATAAAAAAAGAAATTTGGATCTATAAAAAAAATGGTAACATGTTATAAGCATTTGAATGAAAAAAAGAAGAGGCTTTTAAAATATTGTTTTAAAGTACTTGAACTAGATGCAGAAGATAGAGATATACTTACTGATCTAGCTTGGCTCTATGATACTACAGCTAGATATGAAGAAGGATTAAAAATATTTAGAAAGACTTGAAGAACTTGGTCAAGATGATGCTTGGACAAATACTGAGTTTGGGTACTGTCTATCAAAAACTAGGCAGATATGAAGAGGCAATTGAAAGATTAAATTGTGCTTTTAGAAGCAGATGATGATGAGGATAAAGATGTAGCATTTATCTATGCTCGGCTTGGTTGGTGTAAAAAGAAAGCTAAATATGTATGAGGAAGCTATAGAAGATTTCAATCAAGCTAAAAAAATGGGGTGGAAATCTTGCTATAATAAACACTGAAATAGGGCATTGTTACAAAGCAAAAGATGAACACAAAAAAATGCATTGAAATTTTATTTGGAAGCTGAAAAAAATTTGATAAAAAAAGATTTTAATATTATGTCAGAAATAGCTTGGCATTATGGAGCTTTAGAAGAACCTGAAAAAGCTATAAACTACATAAAAAAAGCAATGAGACTTGGAAGAAATGATGTTTGGATAAATGTACAATACAGTTCTTGTTTAGCAGACTTAGAAAAAGTATGAAGAAGCTATTGAGAAGTTTGAATATGCCTTAAGTTTAGATGAAGAAAAAAAGAAGAAACAGAATTAGCATTTGTCTATGGGCAACTTGGTTGGTGTAATCGTCATTTATGGAACTTTGAAAAAGCTCTTGAATATTTCATGTTATCTAAAGAAAAAAAGGAAGAAATGATGTTTGGGTAAATGTTGAAATGGCACTTTGTTATGAGAATTTAGAAGAACCTGAAAAAAAGCCCTTGAATGTGCATTAATAGCTTATGAATTGGATAAAGATGATGTACATGTATTATCAGAACTTGGTGTTATCTATAGTTGTATGGAAAAAAATATGAAGAAGCACTTTCATTTTTTTATTAAGAGCTGAAGAATTAGATAGAGATGATGAGTGGATTAATACAGAAATAGGTATAAATTTGGGTAGAAGTGGAAAGATTAATGAAGCCCTTGAAAGATTAAAGAAATCTTTGACTATGGTTGAAGAAGATGACATTGATAGAAGAATTATTATCAATTCTGAAATAGCTTGGTTTTATGGAAAATTAGAAGAAGTAGAACCAGAAGTAGTCCTTGAGTATCTAAATGTAGCAAGAGCTCTAGGAAGAGATGATGAATGGATACATTCAGAAATGGGTTATCAATTAGGCTACAATCCTGAAACAAGAAAAGAAGCACTAGAACATTTTGAAAGAGCTATGGAATTAGGAAGAGATGATGCTTGGATTTTTGAAGTGACAGGAACTGTATTGCTTAACTTTGATAGATATGAAGAAGCACTAGACTATTTTTAGAAAAAGCATATGCTAAAGATGAAGATGGTTGGTATCTATATTCTATGGGTGAGTGCTTAAGAAAACTAGGAAGATATGAAGAAGCTATAGAAGTTCTTTTAGAATCAAGACAGATATCAATAGATGAAGATGATGTTGTAGATGGAGAAGATTTAGAGTTAGCTCATAGTTATCTTGGAATTGGTGACAAAGATAATGCTCAAAAATATCTGGATTTAGCTAGAGATTCTCTTATTGAACAAGGAACTTTAAATGATGAGATAAAAGAAGAAATTGAAGAAATAGAAAAAGGAATACTTTCTCTAAATAATTAAATAAATCTTTTTAATAAGAGTTAACTTCTCTGTGAAGGAGAAGTTGATTCTTGTTTTTTTATTAAAAATTTATAAAAAAATAAAAAGTTCTTGACATTATCATAAAAAGGGGATATAATAACGAAGTATCAAATACATAAGTCGGAATATAGCGCAGCCCGGTAGCGCACCTGCCTTGGGAGCAGGGGGCCGCAAGTTCAAATCTTGCTATTCCGACCATTGAAGTGCGGGAATAGCTCAGTTGGTAGAGCGTCAGCCTTCCAAGCTGAATGTCGCGAGTTCGAACCTCGTTTCCCGCTCCAAAAAAACTTATAATGGTGACCGTAGTTCAGTTGGTAGAGCGCCAGTTTGTGGCACTGGTTGTCGCGGGTTCGATCCCCGTCGGTCACCCCATTTTGCGTCATTAGCTCAGTTGGTAGAGCACACGACTTTTTAATCGTGTTGTCACAAGTTCAAATCTTGTATGACGCACCATTTTTTTGCGGGGATGGCGGAATTGGCAGACGCGCTAGACTTAGGATCTAGTGTCCCAGACGTGAGAGTTCAAGTCTCTCTCTCCGCACCATATATATATTAGCCTTTAGGCTTTTTTTAATTCTATTGGGGTGTCGCCAAGCGGTAAGGCAACGGACTTTGACTCCGTTATGCGTTGGTTCGAATCCAGCCACCCCAGCCATATATAAAAATATCACTAGAGAGAAATCTCTAGTTTTTTTATTTTTTTACCATAAAAAAACTATTGCAAATCATAACGATCTATAAATAGTCCTTTCTAGAAGCTACACCCTGCTACCAACATAAGACTAAATAAAACACTTTAAAAATTTTTTCATAAATTCTCCTCCTCATTTGTAATAAAAGTTAAATAATTTTTGTTTTTGCAGAAATAATTGTCTTGTATAAGTTTTTGTATACTGAATCAATTATATTATAATATCTTCTATATATTTTGCAAATATATCTTTTATATTCAATGGATAATTTAAGTATATAAAGATAATCCAAATAAAAAGTAGTATCAATAAAATTTTATCAATACTACTTAGCCTTTAAAATTGATTATTTAAGTTTTTCAGCTAGAGAATTATCTTCTATATATTTGTATAAGTCTTGATGTCCAACATAGTTTTTCCTAATAATTCTTTAGCCCAAATTTTTAAAGATCTCTGTTTTCTTTGTAGTTTCAATATTTTTTAAATGTAATCTAATTCAGTTCTCTGAAAAATTTATAAATTTTGCATCTCTCTTGATGAATCTTTTACTTCTTTTTCCAAAGCGTCCAAATTATTTTTTTAAATTCAGTTGTAACTTCTTCTTTAATTCCATTAAAAAAATAATATCAAATTCTTTGTGTAAGCCTGTCAATTCCTTTTTTTCCACAACTAACAAAAGATTAACCCCTGCTACCAACATAAGACTAAATAAAAAAACACTCTTAAAAATTTTTTTCATAAATTCTCCTCCTCATTTGTAATAAAAGTTAAATAATTTTTAGTTTTTTTGCAGAAATAATTGTCTTGTATAAGTTTTTTTGTATACTGAATCAATTATATTATAATATCTTCTATATATTTTTGCAAATATATCTTTTATATTCAATGGATAATTTAAGTATATAAAGATAATCCAAAAATAAAAAAAAGTAGTATCAATAAAATTTTTTTATCAATACTACTTAGCCTTTAAAAAAATTGATTATTTAAGTTTTTTTCAGCTAGAGAATTATCTTCTATATATTTGTATAAGTCTTGATGTCCCTAACATAGTTTTTTTCCTAATAATTCTTTAGCTTGTTTTTCCAAATTCTTTTTAAAAGATCTCTGTTTTTCTTTTTGTAGTTTCCTTACCATATTTTTTTAAAATGTAATCTAATTCATGTTCTTCTGAAAAAAATTTATAAATTTTGCATCTCTGTTCATAAATTTCCTCCTTTGATATTTAAATTAGTGGTGATTAATTTTACTATATTTTTTTGTATTAATAGCAATAGAATTTTTTTAATTAAATATATTACATTGTCTTTTGAATTTTTTTCTTCTAATTCTTCTTGTGTATTTCCTATTAACTCAAAAGACTAGATACTTAAGAGGAAGAGATCTTATGATATCTAAAATTTCTTTATCTTCAAAGGGATCATGATAGTCAATAGAGCCTACATGTTGATAGACATTATTCATTATTTCTTCTATGTCTAAGTTTTTCTCTATTTTCTTTTTATAGCCTTATTTACATATTCTCCTGACAAAGAGTAGTTAAGGTGCATTCCATATATTAGATTTTTTTATACTCACCTATATTTTCTAAATTCTTTTTTTGATATATTCTATTCCTTCTTTTTGAATTTTTTTGATATCTCTATTGTTGTTGATCATATGTCCTGTATCCAAGATAAAACCAACATTTTTTTATATTTTTACTCCATTTAAAAGATATTCAATTTCTTCTTTATTAGTAAGTTTAAGACCAGACCACCATAGATTTTTCAAATAGAAGTGTAAAATTATATTCTCCATCTTCAAAAAAATTTCATTAATTATTGAAATTACTGCATTTAAAACTTCATTATCAGAATATTTAAAATCATAAGTCATAGCTTCTGTAACTTTTACATTGCAAGCATGAAAAACTACATATTCAACTTCTAGTTCTTTTAGCTCTTTCCAATTCTTTTTATAGTATTCAATTAATTCTTTTTGCTATATCCTCCACAAAGAGATTTAAAGTATTTATCATCTTTAAGTTCATCATACAAAAGAAGTAAAAATCTTCTAGATATAATTCCAGCCATGAAGGAAAAATCTCATATGATAACCCTTTATATATCCCTTTAGTGGAGAGTTATCACCGTCAAAAAAATTTAATTAATTCAAAACCATCAAAAGCTATATTTTTGAGAAAGATATTGCATTTCTTTTCTCAAGCTCTTCATTTGAACAGAAATCTGCTATATTTAATAATTTATACATATCTTACCTTTTCTAGCTATATCTTCAAAGATTTCTGTAATCTTTTCTCCCAAAAGAAATAATCTTTCAAGAATATTTTTAAACTTTTCTTTATTTCACTAAATTTTTGGTAATTCACCAAATACCATATTTCTAAATTTTTCTCATAAATTTCTTTAATTTTATCTATTCTTTCAAAATTAGTATATAGAAATGAATTAGAGTAAATTAGATTTTTCTTTTTCTATCATTTTTGAATAACTACTTTAGAAGCCATTGAGCATCTGAATTCATTTTTATTCTTTCTTCTTGATTTAATTTGTAAATATCATATATATGTCTAATTTTTATTTCCTAATTCTATTTCAGGTTTCTTTCAAATGTATAGTCCAATACTGCAAATATTTTTCTACAAATGTTCTTTTCTATTGAAAGGCTTTCTATCATAAAAGATTCTAACTCAAATTTCTTTATAAATTCTTCTCTATTTATTTTCTTTAAATACTTTTGAAATATAACTTTCTATTTCTATTTTTCACTTGGTTCTGGAATAGACATTGAATTAATTTCTAAAAACAATAACATTACTAATTTGTCCAATGTCTTTTTCAGAAGTTTTAATTGGATACTCATATATAGTTTTTTCTTATATTTCCTCTTTTTACTTCTCTAATATGATTTTTTAAACAGAGCATTCCAACTGTTATCTCTTTTTCTATATTTTTTTAAAATATTCTTTTTGATTATCATTTAGTTCAAGAGATTTCAGTTGTAAATCTATATCTTCAGAAAATCTATCTATAATATTGTATGCTTTTTGATAATGAAGTTCCTCCTTTAAATACAACCTTATTCCTATATTCACTATTGCTTAGTCTTTTTAATATATATGTTACCCAATAATCTTTTTCAATGTAAAATTCCAGTATTCCTAAATCATTAGCAGTCAGATTAATTAAATCTTTAAAATTTGATAAATCTTCGTGTAAATTCATCTAATCCTCCATTCTTTTGAATTAGGTAAATTTAATCCTATGTTAAATGTTGTATTCTTATTAATCTTCAATTCACTAAGATCTAAATCTCTTTTTATTTTTCAAAGCATACTTCCTAACAAGGCTATCACCCTTACAGGGATAATATTTATTAGCCAAATTTATCAATTTGTTCAATTCAATATTTGAAAATTTAAGAAAAAGTTTTTTTGTATTATTTTATAACTCTCTTCTATGTCTGAATCTAATATACATTTGATATTTTTCAAAAATATCTAATATTTCTAAATACTTAATATTTTCTTGATTTATAGGAGCTTTTATTGTAGTTAAATTTTATAGTAAAATTCTCATATGATTTTTTTCTTTTATTTGTTGTAATTTCAATTTCATTAGCTATTTGGGTAGTCAAACCATATTTATTAAATAGATTATTCCCACTTAGATATCCAATAACAGTATCTTCTCCTTCATATAGATATTTTTTTAACAATTCATTTTTTTACTTAAAGGAAGTTCTCCAAAAAAATACTTTCTTTAGGAATATAGTATACTCCTCTCTGCTCTTCTTATTTTTCCCAATTTCACTAACCTTTCAAATGATTTTTAATACAGTTTTTTGATAATTTATCATTAAAAAAATTATTGATATCAATTATTTTTCCCTTTTTCTATTTTCTTTATATTTTTTTCTTTTATTTCTGAATAAATACTCATATTAAGACCTCCTATAAAATTATATCATTAATACATAAATATTAAAAGTTTTTACATAATTAACGACAAAATAAAGGAGGTAATCTTCTATATTATACAGAAATCTAAAGATTTAGAAATCTCATTATAGTATACCTTAGTTTTTATTTTCAAAGACATTATTTAAGTTTTCTTCTGTTATAACTTCTTCAACACTTCCATCTTTTTACAATATTTCCATTAGATAGAAGTACTATCAGGGAAAAATACAACTATCAAAATAAATGGCAAAAATCTTTTTTTCGGCATTCTTTCACCTCCATTTTTTAAAAAGGCTACAGAGATGTCTACTGGGATTACAGTGAATATTATAACATAATCATTGACTTTTTAAGCTTAAAAGTTATAATTGACTTAGATATAGAAGTATATCATAAATGGCAAAAAGAAAAAAATCGGGATTACAAAACACCATTAACGGCAATTGATGGTGTTTTTCTTTTTAGAATTATAAAAATACTTTTCAATAAATTAAGTGCAGACTCATCACTACTATTTTGAGTTCCAAGCTCCCCTTTGAAAGCTTTTATGTAAGATAGATTTTTCTAATATATCTATTCTTTCTTCAAGCTCTAATAATTCTTTTTACCTTATTTTCATTTTCTAAAACTTCATCTAATATTCTAACAATTTCTTGTTGTTCTTCTAGTGGGGGTAGAGGAATAGAAAAAAATTTTTCAATTCTAAATATTGCCAATTTCGGTTGTCCACTCGATGTAATAGAGTCATTAATTAAATTTTGAATAAAATTAGTTTTTAAAAGCAATTTAGTAGAAATTTATTATTTGTAGCATTTGAAAGATTAGTTAGTTTAACAGCGTTTTCTGTTAAAAAAACTTTTTATCTAATTCATAAGGAATAATCCCAATCTTTCCAATAGTTCCTGCTATAGAAAGATATAGATCTTCGGTAGAGATTTTATAATTCTTTAATTTTTCTGCTAAATCATCAGAAATATACTTTAATTTATCTTGGTTAATGCTGTAATTATTAAAATCACTCACTCTTAAGTATACATTTTTTTGTTTTTCGTTAGAAAATTCTTCCCCTTTTGGAATTCTTTTTCCACCTTTAACTTCGCATAGATTTTTCTAATCTCACCCATACCCAACTATCAGGTAGTTTATATGGTTGTTCATCAACTGGAACTATCATATCTTTTAACTTCTTTTATAATTGGTTTTTAGGTTTTTTTATTACCATCTTTTCTCAGCTTGTAGACAATCTTCTTCCCACTTTTTTAATTTTTCTTCATTTATAGATTTTTAAAAAGTTCTTTAACATCTGATGTCTTATTCTCATTTCTCCATTTTGATGTTAAAGTTCCTTTAAAAAGCTCTATCTAAAAATAGAAATTTTTCTATTTTTCAATATCAACTTTTATTTCTTCAATTATTTCTTTTTGCCCTTTTTAGTTTTTTCAAATAGAAATCTAATTTTTCTACTATTCTTTTTGCTCGTTTAATGGAGGTAAAGGAATAATTTTTCATTAACTATTGGAACAGTCAATTGAGGGTATACTGCTACCAACACCTTCTAAAAATTATATTTAAAGTAGTAATCTAGAAACTCCTATAGTATTCTATCTTTTTAAGATTATAACTATTAATCTAATTATTGGTGTGAAATTTGCTTTCCCTTATTTTTGTAAATCCAATTGTTCCACGAGCTGATATTGTTAAAGCTTTTTCTAAAACTTTTGCTTCATCAGTATAACCATATAATCCATCTTTATCTATTCCATTTGAGAATATTGGAAATATATTTTTTTATCTGTTTTTCATTTTTAGAGAAATTTTTCTGGCTTATCTCCACCTGCAAATATGAAATGTACTTTAATCCTACCCACACCCAATTACTAGGTATTGTATATGGTTGTTCATCAACTGGGACAAGGGCTTGTTTTAATTTTTTTCTTCCAAACTAATTTCAACATTCTTATTCTTAGCCATTTTAATCTTCCTCACTTAATCCACAGTTTTTCAGCTCATTCACAACTAATTTTAATAAGTCAATGGCTTCTTCTAATTTTTTTCAATAGTTTCATTAGTGTTTAGAATTGGATTAGGTAAAGCTTCTATATCTAATAGGCTTTTCATCTTTGATTAGACCCAAATCTAAGGAATAATCTTTCTTGATAACTTCATCTATGCTGATTTTTTTGTCCATCTTTCTAGCTTTTTCTTTTTTTCTTCATCATTATCAAAAAGTTGAAATAAATTCTTCAAAAATATTTCTCAGTAAGTGGAGTTGTTTTACCAAAAATTAGGCATATTAGTTCTTAAATCCTCAGAACCAAATATCCTTTGTATTTCCTATATCAGTCTTAGCTCTATCAAAGAATAATACATTAGTTTTTACTCCTTGAGCATAGAATATTCCTGTTGGTAATCTCAATATAGTATGAACATTACATTTATTTAGTAAATCTTGTCTTATATCTTTTCCAATTCCACCTTCAAATAATACATTATCTGGAAGCACTACTCCAGCTCTCGCTCTTCCTGTCAAATTTAAAGAACGATAGATAATTTCTAAGAAGTTTAATTGCTTATTAGACGAAGAGAAAACTAAGTCATCTCTTGTTGCTCTTTCTCCACCTTTTTGTACCAAAAGGAGGATTAGAAAGGATTAAATCAAAGTTCTTTAACTGTGTTCCTGTTGCAGAAAGAGTATCACCTTGTAAGAAATTCCCTTCCACTCCATGAAGTAAGGCATTCATTATACCAAGTCTATGAGTATCAGGAACTAATTCACAAGCAGAAAAAAAGCTTCTTTCTTTTGAAAAGCATAGTCTTCTTCTGATATTCCATAATAGTCATCATTTTTCTTTTTATATATCTATTTGCAGATATGATAAAACCTAATGTTCCAGAGGCAGGGTCACAAATTCTCTCTTTTAGTTGAGGTTTAGTAACCTTAACAATAGTATCTATTAATACTCTTGGAGTGAAATATTGCCCAGCTCCAGATTTCTTTTCAGAAGCATTTTTTTCAAGTAAACCTTCATAAAGGTCTCCAAAGTCTTCTTTATCCACTGAATACCAATCCATCTTATCTATTTCAGAGAAAATCTTTTTTAAATTAGCAGGTTCTTCAATATTAGTTTTAGCATTTTCTATAGATAATAGCTAAGTTATTTTTCTTTTGAGCTAAATCTATTAAAAGCCTTTTGATAGGTAGTTTTTAATTCTAAACCATCTAATTTAATAAGAGTATTCCAACGATATTCTTCAGGAATTCCAACTTCAGCTTCATTATCTTGTTCTGCTAGCATTTTTAAAAATAGGATATATGTTAATTCTGTCACATATTCATGATAGGTAATTCCATCATCTCTAATACATTACATAGATTCCATAATTTTTGAACTATTTCATTATTTGTCATTTTCTACTTCCCTTAATTTAGAATGATTTCTTCATTGATAATAGAAACAATATCAGCTAATTTATCTTCAAGCTTTTTGATTAATCTTATTGTAACCACCAAAATTATCTTTTGAATATTCCACTTGAAAAAAATCTTCCTCTGTCAAATAACTATTTTTCTCTTAATTGAGAAATAATTTTTTTCTATAATTTTTAATTGAATAGGATTCCAATTCTTCAATCTTTTTTTATTCTTTTTCAATATCTTGAATTTTTTTCTTCCTTATCTAAAAATAGTTGAGCCTTTCAATACTTTCTTTATATAGCTTAGTATGTCAGCTGTGATATTGACATTTTCAACTTTTCCATAGGCAGAATTTAACTCAGTTTCCTTATATCCATTTTCATCTAAAATATATCTTAATTCTTTTAAGTCTTTTTCTTTTAAATAGTTTTTGGATTTTCTTTTAACAATTTTTAAAGCTTCTACTTTATCCTGATTTTTCTCTTATATACTTTTCAAAATTTTCTAGATAGTCTTCTGGTTTTTTTCATTTTTACCATAGATTTGTCTAACAGTTCTGATTTCATCTTCATGCTCAGATATGATTCTATCTTTTTAGTATTTTTTGAATACTATCTAAGAATACTAGAAAATCTTCTTCTTTTTCTATGTCATCAGGATTTATGTTTTTTTAATATATTCAATATAGTCATCAATATTTTTTTATGTCTTCATTTTTTTCTGTATATTTTTAGAATTTATCTCAAAACTTATTTTTCACCTAAGTCTTTTTATTCTTTTTCTTTTTTTCTTTGTAATCTAGCAATAACTTGCTCAATAAAAATATTTTTTTACTTTCATCAGGAACATCTTTGCTATAGCTATCTAATAATTTTTCCATATCTATTTGTGGATTATTTACTACAGGATTCATATCAGAAAAATCTTTCATATCTACATAGTTTCTAGCAGCATCAAATACCTTATAGCTTGTTTTTATCTATTTCATCACATTTTCTAGTAGCTCTACCAAGCATTTGATGATAGAGTATACGGCTTTTAACCTTTCTTAAAAATACAAGATTAGTTATTCTAGGTACATCTACTCCTGTTGTTAATAAATCAACAGTTACCCCTATGGTAGGATAAGCTTCATTTTTAAACTTTTTAACTAAATGGTCTACGTCCTTAACATAACCTGTCATTTTTAGCTATCATTTCCATATTCATATAAAACATAGCTTGCTTTTTGATATTCTTCTCTTAAGATACGAACAACCATATCTGCATGTTCATCAGAAGCAGTGAATATCAATGTTTTTCAGGACCTTCTGGATTGATGTAGTCGACTAATGCAGAGCAAACTTCTCTATTAAAAGCTTTCTGTTATCACAGATTTATTAAATTTTTCAATGTCAAAATCTAGCTCATCAGCTAGAACTTCTCTTTCCTTTACTTTTTTGAGCTTCAACATCATAGACTTTTACCATAGCTCCCTTTTGATAGTGTATTCCTTCTTCTGATAACTTTGTTATTATCTCATAAGGTGGCTCAACATCAACTAAGTATCCATCTATAACGGCTTGAGAACAAGAATAACTATATACAGGTTCTCCAAATATTTCTTGAGTATGAAGTGCTGGAGTAGCAGTTAAAGCAATTTTTACAGCGTCAAAATAGTCTATTACTGCCTTATATTTACTTTTCTCAAAATCTTTTTCATCGAAGAAGTCTCTCTTCTTCTTTCATATTTCTATCTAAAAATATATCCTCTGTGAGCTTCATCTACAATAATACAATCATATTCTCCAACTGTTAGTTTATCTGTAGCTTCGTCGTTTGGATATAGAATTCTTTTTAATTAAACTTTGTACTGTGGCTATATGGACTCTTTCGTCTTTATCAGTAGACTTATCATTTAAAACCTTTAACACCATATATTCCACCCAGACTAAGTAATTGTTCTATCTTAACATCCTGAACCTCCCACGACTGAAGTCGCAGGGTTCTTAGGTAGTAGTTGCTTTTGTTAGCCAACTAAATTTCAAGCTATCCCCATAGTTCCTACGGTTTATATATTTATATATTTAAGCACTTATACCTAATATCCTCAGTCCTTCTTTTTAATATGTTTTTTTGGCTGCATTTATATCTCTATTATGTACAGCTCCACATACTGGACAAGTCCATTCTCTCACACTTAAATCTTTTACTTCTTCATTTCTATATCCACAACAATTACATATTTGGCTACTTGCAAAAATTTATCTACTCTTACTATTGTTCTTTCATACCATTTCGCTTTTATAACTTAGTATTCTATTAAATTCACTCCATGATACATCTACAATATTTCTTGCTAATTTATGATTTTTACCATATTTTTATTTGTAAATCTTCAATACAGATAATATCATATTCTTTTTATTAGCATTGTTGATAACTTTTTGCAAAAAAATCTTCTCTTTGATTTGATATCTTTTTCAAATAATCTTGCTACTTTTATTCTAGCTTTTATTCCTATTTGAACTACCCTTTGGTTTTCGTGATAGTTTTTCTTTGTAATATTGCTAGTTTATTCAAAGATTTTTGTAAATATTTTTGGATTTTTCTATTGAGATTTCATCACTGGTAATCGCGAAGTCCTTTTATACCTAAATCTATTCCAACATTTTTTTATTTGTACTTTCTAATTTTTTTCTACTTCTACATCTGTACAACACAGAGATATATAATATTTTTCCACTAGGTACTTGTGTTATTGTTGCACTTATTATTCTTCCTTGTGGTTTCATTTTATCTCTTATTTTTAGTTTTTCCTAACTTAGGTACTTTTTATCCATTTATCTAAAAACTCTATATTATTATTTGTATAATTGGTTCTGTATGATTTTCTATTATCTTTCTTAGATTTAAACTTTTGGATAACCCCTTTCCACTAAAAGAAATTTTTTTATAGGCTTTATCTAAATCTTTTTAAAGAATTTTGTAAAGAAAATTTATCTACATCTTTTTAACCATTCTTTTTCTTGTTTTAAAACTGTCAGTGCTTTTGCTACATTGATTATATGACATAGATTTTTTCTCTTTGTTATATAGCTCTTGTTTTAAACCTAAAAATGATTATAGACATATCTTACACAACCAAAAAGTACAATTTAATATTGTTATTTGAGTTTTTAGTTGGATAAAAATCTAAACTTATATGCTTTTTTTCCATATGATTTCACCTCCATTTACCTATATATAGTATACTACTTTTTATACTATAAGTAAATGAAAAAGTAAAAATTTTTCTAAATATATGAACCCTAAAAACTGACTCTGTCATTTTTTGAGGTTGTCGTTCACATAAGTACGCTACCACTTATGCAGTTCTCTTGGCATATACACTCCTTAATAAATTAAGGAGATTAGCCTTGAACTTCTAATATTTCTATTAAGCACAGACTATATCTTATCCCACAGCTTTATCTGTTTGGGTCTACCCACTTCCACCAGCTTTTGGTGTACTTCCCTCAAGAGGAATAGTCGTTGAACCTTACCTTGCGGTCTTGGCTGCTGATTGCCCATTTTTAGCCTTTCCCAAATCTTTTGATTTGGGGCATTACTGACTTAACACTTAGGATTTAACCTTATGTCATCTAATATATTTTTTCTGCTTTCGCCACTTTCACATTTGTACCATATTATTTAGGTACTATGTTGTAGTTATACTAGCTTTAGGGGTTTCCAGCAATTCGAGTAGTATTGGATAGCTTTTTAAAGTTGCTACCTCTACATACATATTTCTATATATGCTGACTATACTTAATGGTCTAACTCATGACTGACACCCTACGAGTGCTAGAGTCACAAGTGTGCGACCATATTTTTTTAATCAAAAGTTTCCTTTGCTTGTTCTCCTAAAAAGAGTTCTATCTACAACAAATAGAATTCTTTTTAAATTTATTTGTTTTCAAAAGCCTATAGATTAAAACCTAAAGCAGTTCTTGTTTTTCCTGTTCCTGTTGCCATAGTAAGCAGAACTTTTCTCTTTCCAGAAATAAGGCTTTCTTCAACTGATTTAATAGCATCTTTTTTTGATAATATCTAAGTCCTAAACCAAATTTTTGATTCCAGATATTCAAAAACTTTCTTCTTTTTAGTTTTTTGATTTGCAAGCTCGTCGTCTTTTTCTAATAATTCTTTTTAAATCTTTAGGTGAGTAAAAAAACCTTTTTAAGACTTTAGGTAAATTACTTTCTTTTTCTAGCATCTAAAAACCAAATTCCAGATTTTTTTCAGGTAAATCTTTATTATATCCTCTACCATTACTTGAAAAATAGGAAAGGAGCTTTATATTCTCTGAAAGGTGAACCCTCACAAAGTTGTACATTTTCAAATATTTCCACACCTTTTGAATATATACGACTGTCTACATTTAAAGCTGCTGGAATATCAGTATTTAATCTTTTCGCCTCTAAAATTCCATAAAGTTTTTCTCCTAAAAACAGAGCATAATCTGCAAAGCCTTTTCTTCCATTTTCTTTTATGCAAGGCCACTCAGCAATAGCAAGATTTTTTTCTTTTTCAGGTAAAGTTTTATTTGTTTTTGTAATTTAAAACTTTTGTATCAACTTCCCAACCAGCTTCTGCTAATTGTTTATCTATAATAAGTCTAGTTTCTTCTTCAGTAAACTCTATTTCTCTCTTCTTAGAGATAGCTTTCTTTCTATCTTCTCTAGTTGTTAAATGTGGATTAGTTTTAATATCTTCTAATTCTTTTTGTATTTCATCAGTTCTTTCAACTAGTTTTAGATATTCTTTTTCATAATCAATATTTTTCAGGTTTCTTGTATTCTATAGTTTCTGAATGGAATGACATGTCTGTTCCATATATTTCTTGAAACCAAGCTCCAAGTTTCACTGCCAATGATAATAAAGTTTCAGCTGTTTTTCATCACCATAGGCTCCATGAGCAGCTTTATTTCCTTTTTTTACGAAGAGAATGTAAGATGTTATCAATATCATCTGGTATTAAACCTGCTCTTTTTAAAAATTAAAATTTTATCTACAGCTAATGTAGTTTTTATCACAACTAAAAATTTTTCAATTTTTATCATAGTATTTATTAATTCTTCTCCAAATTGTCTTAGCTTCATGATAGCAGTATTTGGATCTTTATATAAAGTGTACTCAGCCATTTCCCCGATTTTTAGCTAAGCCTTGCCAATCATTTTGTAAAAATTAAAATTTGAATACATATGCCCCTCCAACTTAAAAATTTACTTTCTTATTGACTATTATATCTTATTTAGAACAAAATTCCAATGAAAAAGAGTTTTTCAGACTATCATCTTACTCACTCTTTAATCTATTACTCAATAATTACTATTTAACAGCTATAACTCCAATTTCAACTTTAACATCTTTTTGGTAATCTAGCAACTTCAACACAAGCTCTTGCAGGTTTAACTTCACCTAAATATTTGTCATAAACTCCATTTATTTTAGTGAAATCGTTCATATCTTTGATATAAACTGTTGCACTAACAACATCTTTAAAAATCATATCCAGCTTCTTTTAAGATAGCTCCTATGTTTTCTAAAGATTGTTTTGTTTGTTCTTCAACATCTTCAGAAACTAATGTCATTGTAGCTGGAACAAAAAGGAATTTGTCCTGATACATATAAAACTCCGTTTGCTTCAATAGCTTGAGAATAAGGTCCTAGTGCAGCTGGTGCATTTGTTGTGTTAATAACTCTTTTCATCTTAAACATCTCCCTTTCTAAATTTATTGTTTTTTAAAATAATTAACTTATTTTTTTACATTATAGAATTTATTTTATTATTCTGTCAAATATTTTTTTACATATTGAAGTAGTCTAACAATTCTTTTTTTGACATCTTTCTTCAACTTAAAAAAATATTTAACCATAGATTTCCCTTGACTATCCTTTTATTTCTTTAGCAGATAGAACCTTTTTCAACATCTCCTAAATAATAAAAAAAATTTTTCTCCATTATTTTTTTCTTTACAAAAACATTTATCTCATAGAAATTTTTCCGCAATCTTACCTTCAATAGTTAGTTTATTATCTTTTTTTCAAGTAACGGCTAGATTTTTGAAAACCAACTGAAAGTTTGAGCAGTCATAGAACTCATTTGAATAGTCAGCTCTTTCAGATAAATTATCCATAGTAATGAAAATTAAAAGTTTTCTTTCATTTTCAAAAGGAGTGTAGCCACTAACTTGGAAAGCCATTATTAAAATTCAAATTAAGATACCAAAAATGCTTCTTGCTTAGTATATTCTCCAAAAAGTTTTTATACTTTCTTTTTGCAAAATTATTGTAGTTATTTTTCAGCAAAAAGCTAGATTATATTTTATTAAATCATCTATTAAAAATTTTTAAAATATGAGTTAGCTACTATATGAGTTTTTTAAAAATTCTCATCTAAGAAATAGTAATCTCTTTTCTGTATAGCACAGGCTCAAAAGCCTTTGTTGTAGATAGAGTAATAAATATTTCTTTAGATAGATGTTCAAAAAGCATTTTTTTATATTATTTTTTTGATTAATTAAAGAATATTTATCTTTCAATATGCTTTCAACTATCTCTATATTTAATTTTTCTTTAACAAATAATTTCTTTTAATATCAACATTTCATGTACTCTTTTTGCAGGAGTAAAGAAAGTAGATAAGAATATCAAAAATTTCTTTTCAATGCTATTTAATGAACCTGCCCTATATTTAGGTGCTATATTTTTTTAAGACTTCATCATAATCTTTTTTTGTACTTTAAAATCACAGTGGGTGACAGCATATTCTTTTGTATAGAAATCATATAGATAAGGAATTCTACCTAATTGACTTTCAAGTAATTTAAAGTCTTCTTCTATAAGTTTTTCTATTAGAAAAAAATTAACTTTGTTGATATTTTCAAAAAAATTCTTTCCTTTGAGATTTCATCAAAACTTATAGAGCTTTCTCCCAGCTAAAAAGTCAGTTGCATTCATAAGAAATCTTTTCATAAAGTCTTTATCGTAGCTATTATTTTTGAGATATGGCTATTGGTATTAAGAAATTTTTTCTCATAGTTACCAATAAAATCTAAAAACTACAGTATAGGCTTTATTTTTTTATGCTTTCTTAAACCTCTACCCTAACTGTTGAATATATACTATTGCAGAAAGTGGTAGGTCTTAAAAGTATCACTTGATTGACACAAGGTATATCCACCCCTTCATTGAATATATCAACAGATATGATATATTCTATTTCTCCTTCTTCTAGCTTCCTTATAGCTTCTTCTCTTTCATTATCAGAATTCTCAGAACTTAAAGCAAGGGCTTTTTACACCTTGTTCTAAAAATTTCTCAACTAATATTTTAGCTTCTTCAACCTTTGAAACAAAAAAGACTAGGCAATGTAATTTCTCTCCACTATATGAATAATACTTACTTTTTTTCTAAAATATGTCTCACTCTTTCATCAGAAGTAAGATTTTTTTATAGATGTTTTTTTCATCTATACTTTTCACCATCAATTACAATATCTGAAATCCCAAAATAATGGAAAAGGACATAATAGTTCTTCTTTCATAGCATCTTGCAAACGAATTTCGTAGGCGACATTGTAATTAAATAGTTGATAAATATTAAAGTCATCTGTTCTTTCAGGAGTTGCAGTTATACCCAATAGAAACTTAGGTTTAAAAGTATTCAAAAAAATACTTTGATAAGTCTTAGCTCCTCCCATGATGAACTTCATCTATAATGATGTAGTCAAAGTAGTCTTTTGGAAAAAAATATTCAAATTTTTCTCCTTATTTAAAGTCTGTACCATAGCAAAAACTACTTCATCTTTATCATTTATTTGAAAATTAGAATCAAAAATTTCTAGCTTTTTTTATCCTTTCAAAAATTCTTTGATAACTGATTTTAGATCTTTCAAGAATAACTTTTCTATGTGCTACAAAAAGTATTTTCTTTGCCTTAGCTTGTTTCACATCAAAAGGCTGAAAGATAGGTTTTTACCCAGTTCCTGTTGCACTGATAAGCAAGGCTCTATCGTTTTTCTTTTCTCGTTTCTTCCAAATTTTTTTAAGGCTTGTACTTGCATAGAATTAGGCTTAATTTCATTCAAATCTATATTTTTGATTATTAGCTTCAATTAACTTTTTAAGTTGTTCATATCTCTTTCGATAGTTTTCTATATCTTCTTCTGTTAAAGTTTTTAAATTATCAAACTCTTTATTAAAAAGTTTCTAAAACTGATTTAACTATCTTTTCCATTCTCAAGAGAATTTACCTTTATATTCCATTCAAAATTAACAGTCAAAGCTCCTTGAGTTAGAGTTACTACTTCCTACAATTAAAGTCCAAATATTTCCCTTTCTAAAGAAATATGCTTTAGTATGATGCTTTTCTATTAGTTGCAACTTTTAAATCTATATTCTTTATATGATAGGAGTTTCTTTAAGGCTTTTGGCTCTGTGAAAAGTCAAGTAATCTCCCGTTAAAAATTTTTTTCCTTTTATTCCTTTATTTTTCAAGATTTTTTTAATTCTTCCAAAAAAAGAGAAATACCTCCCATAGTTATGAAAAGCAACAGAGATTACAAATTTGTCACAATCCTCAAAGTATTTTCTAAGTCTTGTGACAATCTTTTCTTCTCCATTGGCTATTAACTCATATTGATATTTCTCATCTGAATCTATATTAAAAATCTATACTACTTGTTTTTCAATGCTTCTAGTAAAATATTTTTCCACTTTTTCACTTCCTAAAACTTTTTCTTTTTATTTTTACCATAAAAATTTTTAGTATGATTATCTTTATTATGAAAAAGCATTGAAGGATATCGATTTAAGTAATTTATATCAAATTATCAAGAAGTCTTTAGTAACCTAATCACATAAATTATATGCAATTGTTTGTTCTTAATAGAGATCTTTGATAATTTTTATTGAAAACATTTATAATAAATGTTATAATAATTGCATTAAAATATAACAAAATGGAGGGAATTATAAAAATGTTATTAAAATTACTTTCACAAATAGGTTTTTTAAAAAGAAAGGTTAAAGAGTTCAGAGACTTATTCTAATGAAGAGGGATAGTATATGTTAAAGGAGAAAAAAGCCTTATACTGGTGTAATTGAAAATTATGATTTGAATGGTGTTTTTAAAAATAAGAAACAGATATAAAAAGGAAAACTTGATGATTTTTACAGAGTATTATGAAAATGGAAAAACTTCAAAAAGACGTAATGTATAAAAAAATGGTATAAAAGAAGGTCTATACAGAGAATATTATGAAGATGGAAAACTTCAAAAACAAGGAAGATATAAAAATGATGTAGAAGAAGGGTCGTATAGAGAATATTATGAAGATGAAACTTTAAAAAGAGGTTACATATGAAAATGGGATGAAAGAAGGACTGTGTAAAGAATATTATAAAGATAGAACTTTAAAAGAGGTTACATATGAAAAATGGGATGAAAAGAAGGATTGTGTAAAGAATATTATAAAGATAGAACTTTAAAAAAGAGGTTACATATGAAAATGGGATGAAAAGAAGGACTGTGTAAAGAATATTATGAAGATGGAAAAACTTCAAAAAGAAGTAATATATAAAAAATGGAAAAAGAAAGGAGTATACAAAAGAATATTACAAAAAGATGGAACTTTAGAAAAAAAGAAATAATGTACAAAGATGGAAGACGTGAAGGTATTGCAAAAGACTATTATGAAGATGGAGTTTTAGGAGAGAAAGTGATGTATAAAAATGATTTAAAAGAAGGAGTATATAAAGAATATTATGAAAGTGGAGAACTAGGAAGAGAATTAATATATGTATCTGGTGTTCTAGAAGAATCAGCTATGGTCTATTATACAAATGGAAATTTAAAAAGCTTTAGCAATATAAAAAAATGGTAGAGTAGAAGGGTCGTATAGAGAATATTATGAAGATGGAACTTTAGCAGAAGAAATAATTTATGAAAGAGGTTTTAGAAAAGGAGATTGTTGTAGCTCGTAAGGAATTTTTTTAAATGATTTAATAATAAAGTGAAATAATGAAGATAATTTTCATAGAAATAAAAAGGAATTTTTGATCTATACCCCCAATCATGGATATAAGATTGGGGTGTTTTTTTATTTGAAGAAAATTTTTATTTAGGAAAATTATAATTTGGATTTCCAGCAATGGATTTCATATATTCTAAAAATTTTTCTTTCCCCATTGTATTTCTATTTAATAATTGTTCAATATGATATAAGCAATTTTCATCAACTATGTCAAATTCTTTAATACAAGATTGATTAGCTAATTCAAGAAGTTTTACTGCTTTATCATATTCAGCATTACAAGCTAGGTTTTTAGCCATAGCTATATATAGAATTCCACTTGCTCCATCGGTACTTAAAATATAGTTGTATATTTCTTGAGCCTCCTCATATTTTGCCTAAACGTTTTAATTTTTGTCCTCCTAGTAAGATTTGATTTGTTGCTGTAGAAATATCATACTTAGGTGGCAAAAGTAGTAAGAAGATACTCTTTTCCATTCAATAAACTCATAAAACCCCTCCTTTTTAGATTATAGCATACGACCTTAATTATACAATAATAAAACAATATAGTCAAATAATAAAAATATGTAAATTCAGTTATCATATGTTATAATATAAAAATAAAAAGGGAGGATAAAAATGTTAAGAGTAGAAATTATTAGAAAAAGGATGAACTAGTACAACTTTTAAATAGTTTTTAAAAAATGCTGAAAACATATATATTCTTGATGAAGATGAAGATGGGACTTTTTTTATTTTAAGTTTACCAATTATTATTATGAAAAAATAATTTAACTTCAAATTCAGTTATTGTTATAGATGAAAATAATACAACTATTCTAGTTAGGTTAAATTTAAATATTCCAGAAACAAAAAGAAAGAATTTGTATATTGTTAAATGAATTCAATAATGAGGTTGTATTTAAATATGTATTGAATCCAAGAATTAATAGAATAGAAAGCCATTTGTAATGTTTATAATTTTAGAGAAGTAAGTGCTATGCTTCTTTGGCAAATAACTTGCAGTTTGGTAAAAAGTTTCGAAGAAAATAATAGACTTGAAAAATATTGAGAGGATTATAATAGAATAAAAAGAAATAATTCATTTTTAATTTTAAAATTATTTCTTTTTCTATAGCGTGTTTTTATTTTTACCTACATATTTTTGCTTGTTAAAAAATTAATGAATTAGATAGAGAGTTCCAAATTCTTTTACAACAGTAAAAACAATTATTTATTAGAAAAAAATCAGTTTCCTATAAAGATTCAGTATAACTACATTTAGGATAATGAGAACAACCATAAAAATTCTTCATTAGTCTTTTGAATTTATTTTTAACCATATAAGAGCCACATTTTTTTACAAATCCTTTTATTTTTAGGTAATAAATTTTTTTAGAATTAGTATTATATGATTCCACTACAAAACAAGAAGGTTTTTATCATCAAACAATACATAACATTTATTTTTGTTCTAGTTAGTGCTACATAAAAAAAGTCTTCTTTCTTCTCCAAATAGGAAATTATCAGCTTTTTGATAAAAACATAGCCTAGAACACTATCATCAGTTATTTTTATTTGGAAATCAATTATATCATCATCTACATCTATAATTATTACTTCATCAGCTTCTAATCCTTTAGATGCATGAACTGTACATATATTTAATTTTATATTTTTAAATATTTAAGTTTTTTTAATTCTTTATCATTTATAAAATTACTTGCTTCTATTTTTTTATTTTTCTTATCCTTCACATGAAAAATATTTTCCATTTAATTGAGAAAAACTTTTTATTATTTCTTGCTAAAAATTAAAACTTCTTTTTTTCTTATTTAGATTTTTCTTTAGCAATATTTTTAAAAATTTCAAAAATTACTTCAGTTTTGTTTTTGGACTAACACTTTTAAATTCTACAGGTTTAGTTAAACTTTTTATCTGATTTTTAAATTTTTTTCTTTAATTGATTTTTCATTTTTCATAATAAAATTTTTGAGCGATATCAATTAGCTCTTGTGAATTTCTGTAAGTCTTTTTCAATAAAAATTGATTTCTGTTTTTCCAAAATATTTTTTCAAATTCAGTAAAAATTAATATGTCTGAACCTGCAAATCTATAGATAGACTGCCAATCATCACCAACTGCTAAAAATTTTACACTCTTCGATTTTTATCTTTTTATAGCTTTAATTAATTGAAATTTTGAAATTGAAGTATCTTGAAACTCATCTATAATAATGTATTTATAATCTAAATTGTTCTTTTTAATCACTTCTATTGGATTGTTATTTAGATTATCAATAGCTTTGTTTATCATATCATTAAAATCAATTAGATTATTTTTCATTTAATTTTTTTATTATAGTAATCATATAGTGGCTCAAACATTTTTAGTAAATGTTTTTTTGTCTCATATAAAGATTTTTCTGATGCTTCTCTTTTTAAATTTTACTAACTCTTCTTTATTGAAATTATTAGCTTTAAAAGAGTTAAGAATGTATTTATTAATTTACAAAATGCTGAAAATTCTTCATCATTATTGTTTATCATCAATAATAGTTCTTTTTCTTCTTTTTGATAAAGGCTTAAATTTGACCCCTCTTTTTCTTTAATTCTTCCTCTAGTTTTTACTTAGAATTCCTTCTTGATGGTAAAAAGAATAAGTTTTCAATCAAATCTGTTCCATTTATCTTGTGGGTTTCTCTTTTCCAATGCATAGCTTTTTCATATTTTTGGTTTTCACTTTCTGTATATTGATGAGCTTTCATATCTTTATCTACACCAAAATGTTCTATATAGATGTCATATTCTGGAAGATAAAAAAATCAGGAAGATACCCTCTAGCTGTTTTTATAACTGTCTTTAGGCATACAGTATTTACCATTTTTATATAGCTTTTCATATTCAAATTTTATTCTATTTAAAAATAAGAAATTAGCAATAGTTCTCTCTTCTTGACTTTTTACTTTGTCACCACTATAGGATTTAAATTTTTCATTAAAAATAAATATTCAAAGAAATCCTTAGGTTTTTGTATTCATCTTTCATAATCTCTAAAAAAATATTTTATACTTTTCAAATCACTTTCTTTAAAAATAAAATATCTATTTTCTAAATTTTCAAATAAATCAATTATTATTTCTGTGTTTGGTAATTTTTTTAATAAAAGCAATACAGTATTCTTTTTGTAAAATTTTTAGTTGTATTAAATTTTTGTAATACAATGCTTTAAATTTTACAATACTCTCATATAGATTGTATATTGTCTTTTTCTCTTAATGTATATAAATTATCTAGTGTATATAAATAATCACTTTTTTTGATTTAAATTTTTCATCTAAGACAGTTTCATTGTCTTTTATATAATAACTACTATATTCTAATAGAGCATCTATTGTTTCAGCATTATTAGACAAAAATATTTTTAATTGCTTTATCATTTAAAAATTTTATAAGGATTTTTAAAACTTTATATTTTTCATCTTTTAAACAACCTGAAATTGTTGAACCTAATGAATGAAATGTACTAGCTTCAATAGAAATCCCTAATCTTGTATTTATTCTTTCAGTCATTTTCATTAGTTGCATTTTTGTAAATGTTATTAAAAAGAATATCTTTAGGATCTATATTCTTTCAACCAAGTATTTAACTTTTTCAGAAATTGTTAATGTTTTTCCTGAACCAGCTCCTGCAACAACAAGGTTATTGTCTTCATCTATAACTACTGCTCTTCTTTGTTGTTCATCTAAAGATTTTCCATCTATATTTGAAAAATTCTTTATTTTCATTTAATTCTTTTTCTACATATTCTTTATTTAAATTTTTTTAACTTCTTCTTCAGATAGGGAGAAGACTATTTAATTTTTCAAAATATTCTTTATAGTCTTCTATAATATCAAAATAGTCATCAAGAACTATAAATTCTTTCCTTAAATTTTCAACTTTTTGAAGTATATTTTTTTACTTTAAAATCATTTATATAAAATTTTTAATTCTTTATATTTTTCTTTTTCTTCTAATAAATTATCTATTTTTATTTTTTATATTTTTTATATTGTTCATTTTAAAATTATTATCTTCATAATATTTTCTTGTTTCTCTTGTCCTCTCAAGTTTTTCTAGTCTTTTCTTTTTCTTCTTTTTCTTTTGGATTACCTCCTGATGATAAAGCAACTCCTAGAATTCCAGCTATTAAGTATGTTAACAATTTTTATCTCCCCTTTTAATAGTTTATATTTATAAATAGTTTTTGTAATCATAGTCAACTATTTTTTCATTTTTTTATATGGATTTCTAATATTATATTTTTTTACAAAAATATTTTTATGAAATATATAAAATCCTTTATTTCATCAATAGGTGCAACATGATATTTTTACTTCCATTATTTCTTCAATGGACTGATTTAATTCATGTGATTTAAAAACTTTATTTGTTATCCCTTTGGATAAGCTAAAACTTTTAATTTTTATCTGACAAAAACCTAGGATATAAAATTTTTTTCTTTCTTTGGTTGAGAAATATATAAATTTTTTAAAAAGTGTTAAAACTTCCTTCTTGTAGAAAATGCAGATTATATAATATTAAGAAGTAAACATCTATTTTTGCACTGTTTTTATTAGGATTAATAGCCTCTCCTATTACATTAAAAAGCTGAATAAGATTTACAGTGATTAGATGTAGCTACTATCAGCATATAAAGCAAAATAAAAATTTTTATTGCTAATGAATGATGAATGAACTTTTTATTGTTACATTTTTATTAAAATATTTCCAAATTATATAACTTTTTATCTTCTGATAAATAAGCTGAATTTAATATTAATTTATTAAAAATATGCTTTACAGCTATTGTTGAAAGTACATTGTAGTATATTTTATTTTTCATAATCATCTAACTCATTTTTCAGTCATATCTATTTTTAAATTTTTTAAAAGAAATACTCAAACACTTCTACGACTTCTTTTTGTTCTTCTGAATTTAAATCAGAGTAATTGAAACTTAATCCTAAATAATTTCTTTCTATTCCACTAGCTCCAAATACTTGTTCAAAAATTATTTTTAAATCTTATAATCTTAGACATAGATTCCCCCTCTTAATAAATAAAAAAATTTACTTTTACTATATCATTTTATAAAATTCATTTATTTCTAACTAATAATAGCAAATTCTAATAACAATTACAATTATAGATTTTTAAATTATGTGATATAATAGAAATAATATTTGAAAATAAGGAGAAAAAAATGAAAAATAGAACTTTATAAAATTTTTTTAAACTCAAAAGACCTATTCAAAAATCTATACTTTCTAGAATAGAAAATACTTTTAAAAATGATTTTATATATAATAGTAATGCTATTGAAGGGAATTCACTTACAAGACAGGAAACAGAAGTCATATTAGAATATGGGGTAACTGTAAAAGGAAAACCTTTAAAAGATCATCTTGAAGTAAAAGGACAAGAATATGCTATTAACTTTTTGAATAATATAATTAAAAGAAAAATGAAGTTTTATCTCTTAGACTTATTAAAGAATTTCATAGCTCTTATTTTTGGGATCAGTTGATCCTGAGATTGCTGGGCAATTTAAAAATTTAAAAAAACAAGATAGTAGGTTCAACTTTTTGAGACCTCTGATCCTATTTTTTTGTGGAAGAAGATTTAGAAAAAAATTTTTAAAAGATTATTTTTTTCTTCAACTGAAAATGCTATTGAAAAAGATAGCTAAATTTCATGCTAATTTTGAAAAAAATACATCCTTTTTTTCTGATGGAAATGGAAGAACAGGTAGATTGGTAATGAATTTTGAACTTATGAAAGCAGGATATCCTATTTGTATAATAAAAAAATGAAGATAGATTAGAATATTACAATAGTTTAAATGAGGCTCAAGCAAATAATAACTATGATGAAATTATAAAAATTTGTTGAAGAAAATTTAGAAAAAAACTTTTGAATTTTACTTTGAACATATTTCTAATAATTGGCAGGAAGAATTTGAAATGTTTTTGTAAGGGAGGAAGTATATGATAACAACTCTATGTTATTTAGAAAAAGAAAATAAATATCTTATGTTACATAGAACAAAAAAAGAAAATGATATAAATAAAAATAAATGGTTAGGAGTGGGAGGAAAATTAGAAAAAGGGTGAAACTCCTGAACAATGCCTAATAAGAGAAGTAAAAAAGAAGAAACAGGACTAGATTTAATAGACTATGTTCATAGAGGCATAGTAATTTTTTTAATTATAATGATGATGAGCCACTAGATATGTATTTATATACTTCTAAAAAAATTTTCTCTGGAGAAATCCAAGAATGTTCAGAAGGAGATTTAAAATGGATAGATAAATCTGAAAATATATAAGTTAAATCTTTGGGAGGGGGACAGAATTTTTTTAGAGTTGTTAGAAAAAGATGCTCCCTTTTTTTCATTTGATTCTTAATTATGAAAATGATAATTTATTGTCATCAGAATTGAAAGTTTGTTGAAAAAAATAAAATAGCAGATGTATAAAAAAATTTGGTATAATAAAAAAAGAATGAAAAAAATAAAATCAATTAAAAATAGCTCATTACTAGCCAGATTTTTTTAACAGATAAAAATTAATAATTTCAGCGCAAATTTGACAAACTTGCTGACAAGTCAGCTTCAAACAAGTCAAGATTTGCTCAGCTCATTCTATTTAATTTTTATCTTAAAATCTGAATGTAACTTATTTTTATTTTATACAAATGAGTGTAAAAAAAGTGAGGTAAATAATGTTTTATAGATGAAGTTATTATAACAGTTAAAGCTGGGAATGGTGGAGACGGTTCAGCAGCTTTTTAGAAGAGAAAAAAATTTATTCAATTTGGAGGTCCAGATGGTGGAGATGGAGGAAAAAGGTGGAGATGTAGTCTTCGTAGCTGATTCTAATATCAACACTCTTATTGACTTTAAATTTAAAAAAATTATTTAAAAGCTCAAAAATGGAGAAAATGGACAAAAAGAAAGCAAATGTATGGAAAAAAAGGTGAAGATTTAATTATTAAAGTTCCAGTTGGTACACAAGTTAGAGACTTCACAACAGGGAAAATTAATTCTTGATATGAATGTAAATGGTGAGCAAAGAGTTTTACTAAAAAGGTGGAAAAGGGTGGATATGGAAATGTACACTTTAAAAAAACTCTGTAAGAAAAAGCTCCAAAGATTGCAGAAAAAAAGGTGGAGAAGGAGCAGAGATAAAAGTTAAGTTAGAATTAAAACTTTTTAGCTGATGTGGCTCTTGTTGGATATCCATCAGTTGGAAAAATCAAGCTTTATAAATAAGGTTTCAGCTGCAAACTCTAAGGTAGGAAGCTACCACTTTACAACTCTTGAGCCAAAACTTGGAGTTGTTAGACTAGAAGAAGGAAAAATCTTTTGTTATAGCAGATATACCAGGGCTTATTGAAGGTGCTCATGAAGGTGTAGGACTAGGGAGATAAATTCTTAAGACATATTGAAAGATGTAAAATGATTTATCATATAGTTGATGCTGCTGAAATAGAAGGTAGAGATTGTATTGAAGATTTTGAAAAAAATCAATGAGGAATTAAGAAAATTCAGTGAAAAAAATTAGCAAATAAAAAAAGCAAATAGTTATTGCTAATAAAATGGATTTAATTTGGGATATGGAAAAAAATTTGAAAAAAATTTAAAAAGCTATTTAGCAGAAAAAGGAATTGAAATCTATCCTGTATCAGTGCTTTTAAATGAAGGTCTAAAAAGAAATTTTTATATAAAACATATGATATGTTATCTAAAAATTGAAAGAGAACCTTTAGAAGAAGAAGTAGATATCACAAAAATTATTAAAAAGAATTGAAGATAGAAAAAGAAGACTTTCGAAATCACAAGAGATGAAGAAGATGCAATAGTTGTTGGTGGAAGAATAGTAGATGATGTTTTAGCAAAAATATGTAATAGGTATGGACGATGAATCACTTATTACTTTCTTACATATGATGAGAAATTTAGGAATGGAGGAAGCTCTACAAGAATTTGGTGTACAAGATGGAGATACAGTAAAAAAATAGCAGATGTAGAGTTTGAATATTTTTGAATAAGGCTATTGTTATAGCAGGATACTACTGGGAGTTGGGAAAAGACTAAAAATCTCAATAGATTTAGCAAAAATTATTGAAATGCTGAGATAATTTCTTCCGACTCTGCTCAAGTCTATAAAGGCTTAAATATTGGAACTGCTAAGATAAGTGAAAAAAAGAAAAAGCAAGGAGTAGAACATCATTTAATAGATATAGTTGAGCCAATAGCAAAATACAGTGTTGGGAATTTTTGAAAAAGATGTAAATAAGATATTGAAATCAAAATCCTGAAAAAGAATTTCATGTTAGTTGGAGGAACAGGACTATATATAAATTCAGTGACTAATGGACTATCTGTTTTACCAGAAGCAGATAAAAAAACTAGAGAATACTTTAGCAAGTTTAGATAATCAAACTTTGCTTGAACTAGCTTTTAAAATATGATGAGGAAGCAACAAAAGAAATTCACCCCTAACAATAGAGTTAGACTTGAAAGAGTTGTTGAAGTTTTTTTATGTTGACTAATAAAAAAATTTTCAGAGCTTTCAAAAAAAGAATATTAAGAACAATAATTTTAAATTTTTTTAAAGATAGCCTTGGAAAGAAACAGAGAAGAACTTTATGATAGAATTAATAAAAGAGTTGACATAATGTTTGAAGAAGGCTTAGTTAAAGAGGTAGAAAATCTTTACAAAATATATGGAGAAAATTATATAGTTTAAATATAATTGGCTATAACGAACTTATAGATTATTTTTAATGGACTTAGTAGTCTTGAAGAAGCAAGCTATAAAAATAAAAATTAAATTCAAGACATTATGCTAAGAGACAATTTACATGGTTTAAGGCAGATAAAGAATATGTATGGTTTAATCTTTCAGAGGTTTCAGAAGAGGAAGTTGTTAAAAGAGGACACACATTGTTTAATATCAAGTCTTGATTTAATTATTTTTTTATGTGATATGATAAAAAAAGGTAGAGGTGTCTATTATGAAAAAAATTATATTATTAATTGCAATGGTTTTTTTATTAATATCATGCTCTAATAATAACTATGTACAAAAAGGTTTTTTTCTCAAAATGAAAAAAACAAGCATTGATTTTATTTAAAAGACAAGATAAAAGAGTAATTTAAGTGAAAATAATCTTGCTTACATTAAAGAGAACACAAAAGATAGTTATAGAAACAGGTATATTTTTAGAAAAAAATTACAAAATATCGACTTTACAAAATTGAATATATTTGTGTCTCAGCCATCTTATACAACTGAGTATCCTAGTTCGATATTAGCTCTGAATATGAACGAAGATACTTATTATTTTGATTTGATCTTTATCTATGACAAACAAAATAAGAAATGGTTAATATTTGACTTAAAAGAAAAGGAGTGAGCCCTATGAACAATTTTTGATGAAGAAATAAATAAAAATTAAAATATTTATTCCATCTTTTTAGAGGGTTTATCCACAGTTAGAGCTATGATCAGAGTTTATCTCAGGGAACATAATATAAGTAAGTTAGATGAAATACAACTACTATCAGTTGTAGATGAACTAACTACTAATGCAGTAGAGCATGCTTATAGTGATAGTCAAGGTGAGATAGAAGTAGTGCTAAATTATTATAATAACACTATTTTTCTTAACTGTTGAAGACTTTGGTAGAGGTTTTGATGAAAGTTTAGACAGTAAAGAAGACGGTGGATTTGGTTTTATCAATTGCTAGAAAGTTAGTGGATTTTTTTGAAATTGAAAAGAAAAGTAAAGGTACTATTATTAAGGTAGAGAAAAAGATTAAGGAGGCAGTATAAAATGGAAAATAACTTTGAAATTTTTAGAAAGAATGAAAGACGATATACAAATTATAGAGATTAACGGAGAATTAGATGCTTTTTGTTGCCCCTAAATTAAAAAGAGACTTTTTAGTAAACTTATTGAAAAAGATATCAATAAGTATATTGTTGATTTTAAAGGACTTATCCATATCAACAGTCTAGCTATGGGAATTTTGAGAGGAAAGTTACAAACAGTTAGAGAAATGGGAGGAGATATTAAGATAGTAAATCTTAATAAACATATCCAAACCATATTTCGAAAACAATTGGTCTAGACGAAATATTTGAAATATACAAAAAAATGAGGAAGAAGCATTAAAAAGTTTCAAATAAAGTGGTCTGAAGGGGTAGTGTATGAATTTATTGATATTTTTTAGGCTTACTATATTAGCCTTTAGCTTTAGTCTTTACAGTATTCTTTTAAAAAAATCTGTTATAGACAGACAAATTGAAAAAGCTAAATGATTTAGAAGATGAAGTAGAAAAAAAGCTAAATTAAAAAGCAAAAAGAAATTGTAGAAGAAGCAGAAAAAAAGATGCTGGTTCTAAAGCTAAAGAAATTGAATTAAAGGCTAAAAGAAAAAAAGCTTACCAAATAAAAAGAAGAGGTTGAAAAAAAGGAAGCCAGAAATTTAAAAATGAAATAGCTCAAAAAGAAGCTAGAATAGTAAAAAAAGAAGAAATTTTTAGATGGAAAAAAATTGAAAAAAAGCTGAAAACAAAAAGTTTAGAATTAGAAAAAAATTAATAATGAACTTGAAGCAAAAAGAAAAAGAAATTGATGAATTAAAAAGTTAAAACAAGAAGAAGAACTTTCAAGAGTGAGTGAACTTAGTAAAGCAGAAGCAAGAGAAATCTTACTACGTAAAATAAGAGAAGAACTTACTCATGATATGGCTGTAACTATAAGAGAGTTTGAAACTAAACTTGATGAAGAAAAAAAGAAAAAAATCAGCCAAAAAAATTCTATCAACTGCTATTGGAAAAGCAGCAGCAGACTATGTGGCAGATGCAACAGTATCTGTTATCAACTCTACCTAATGATGAAATGAAGGGTAGAATAATTGGTAGAGAAGGAAGAAATATAAGAACAATTGAGGCTCTAACAGGAGTTGATGTTATTATAGATGATACTCCAGAAGCTGTTGTACTATCATGTTTTTGATGGAGTTAAGAGAGAAATTGCAAGACTTACAATAGAAAAAAATTAATTACTGATGGTAGAATACACCCAGGTAAGATAGAAGAAATTGTAAACAAATGCAGAAAAGAAGTGGAAAAAGAAATAATTGCTGCTGGTGAGGAAGCTTTAATAGAACTTTCTATACCATCTATGCATCCTGAAATTATAAAAACTTTAGGTAGATTAAAATATAGAACAAGCTATGGTCAAAATGTATTGACTCACTCAATAGAAGTTGCAAAAATTGCTTCAACAATGGCTGCTGAAATAGGAGCTAATGTAGAGCTTGCAAAAAGAGGAGGTCTACTTCATGACATAGGTAAGGTTCTAGTAAATGAAATAGAAACTTCACATGCTATTGTTGGTGGAGAATTTGTAAAGAAATTTGGTGAAAAACAAGAAGTTGTAAATGCTGTAATGGCTCACCATAATGAAGTTGAATTTGAAACTGTTGAAGCTATTCTTGTTCAAGCTGCTGATGCTGTATCTGCATCAAGACCTGGAGCTAGAAGAGAAACTTTAACTGCCTACATTAAGAGATTAGAAAATCTTGAAGAAATTGCTAACTCTTTTGATGGAGTAGAATCATCATATGCTATTCAAGCAGGAAGAGAACTAAGAATAGTAATCAATCCTGATAAAGTTAGTGATGATGAAGCAACTCTAATGTCAAGAGAAGTGGCTAAGAAAATAGAAGATACTATGCAGTATCCAGGACAAATTAAAGTTACTATTCTAAGAGAAACAAGAGCAGTGGAGTATGCAAAAGTAATATTTAATTAAGATTTAGAGGACTTTTTTTGGAATAAGAACTAAAAAAAGGTTCTCTTTTTTTCTATTGTAAAACTGTTCATTTTATGTTAAAAATAAAAAAATATAAGAGTTTTTAATTTTTAAAGAAGTATTTAAAATTAATGCTTAAGAAGAACTATGGAGGTGTTTTTTTATGTCAGAATTAGGAAATATAAGAATAGCAGATGAAGTGGTAAAAACGATAGCAGACAAAAGCAGCAGGAGATGTTGAAGGTGTTTACAAACTAGCTGGTGGAGTTGTTGATGAAGTTAGTAAAAATGCTTGGTAAAAAAAGACCTACTAATGGAGTTAAAGTTGAAGTTGGAGAAGTAGAATGTAGTATAGAAGTTTACTGTAGTTATAAAATATGGTTATCAAATTCCTAAAGTTGCTGAAGCATGTTCAAAAAGCAGTTTTAGAAGAAGTATCTAAATTAAGTGGACTAAAAAGTTGTTGAAGTTAATGTTTACATTCAAAATATTAAAGTAGAAGAAGTAACAGAAGAAGAAACAACTGAAGAATACGAAGACTAATTTTTAGGTGGTATATATTATGTTGAAAAATTAATATTTTTTTCTTTGCTTGGATAGGAATATTTTTTTAATATCTCTAGTTGCTTTAAACTACATACTTTTACCAGGTCAAATTGTATATGATAACCCTTTATGTTGAAGCAGATAACATCTTTCAATATAAGATGATTATTTTAGTTGTAGCTGCTCTATATCTTTTTTATATGCCTTATCAAATTTTTTTAGTTTATTTGAAAGAAAAAAGACTATCAAAGAAAAAAACTGAAAATGGATTATTAAAAAAATATCAAAAGCTACAATCAATAATTATGTTATGGATTTATTGAGAAAAGAGATCCTGATATAACAGGAATAAAAAAACAGTTAGTGAACTAAAAGGTAACAAGTTTTTTTATTAATATAAAATGTGAACTATTAGCTAAAATGAATATAGCTAATAAGATTTCATATCTTCAAAAATTTAATTAAAAAAACAGACTTAATGGAAAATCTAGGAGTAGATGTTAATAAAGTTGTAGTTAATATAGCAAAAAAATTGAAGCAAGAGAAAAAAAGAAAAAAACAAATGATGAAGCTTCTAATGAAGTCCCTGCTGTAAATGTTGAGGGAGATAATGTAGAGGTGAATAATTAATGTTGCCAGATAATATTTTTAGAAGTTTTACTAGAAAAAGATTATTAATAATTGGAGAAAAGTCTACGGGTCTATTTTTAGGCTTTCATAGTTGGGCTAACTGTAGTCAATTATGGTATATTAAAAAGCTATTGTAATCTTTGCATTTGCTTTTATAGGCTATAAGCTAGGAGATTCTTCATTTACAAAAAAAGATGAAAAAAATGATTATAAATAGATTAAAAAGAGGATTAATCAAATGAAAGAAATTTTTTTGGAGAAGAAACTAAAAAAAACAAAAAGCTGGAATAAGACTTGTAGAGAGAAGAACTTTTTTCAAAAATAGTCTTTTGGAGTTGAAGCAACTGAGTCAACTTCTGAAGAATTAGAAAAAAAGCTTTTTGATATTTACTTATCTAATAATGAAGATTTTTGTTTCAACTTTAAGTGAAAATCAATTAAAGTTTTTTACAAACTTCTGTTAAAGGAATAAGTGAAAAATTACGATAATATCAAAGATACTATCAAAAGCTAATACTCAAAAATTGGGCTTATGAAAGAATAGGACTTGTAGAAAGAACTTTATTAATCATAGCAACTTATGAGTTTTTTTGAAAGCAAATACTCCTATTGAAGTTGTTGCTAATGAAACAGTTGAGTTAGCTAAAGAATATGGTAATGAAAAAGTCTTATGAATTTGTAAATGGTATTTTTGGCAAATATAGGAAAAAAACTAAATAAAAAAATAAAAATGGTGTTGAAAATTCTCAACACCATTATTTTTTTATAATTTAAAATGTTTTGTTTAATATACCTAAAAGCGACTAGTACAGTAGCTGTTCTAAGTAATTTTTCTTGTAATTTTTAGCTGAAAGAATTTTTATTGAAATCCTCTCTATTATAGTTTCTATAAGTTTCCATATTCTTCACCTCTATTTCTAAGCTACTATATCTAATTCTATTATATAGTAAAATATTTTTGAAAGTCAATATATAATACAATAAAAAAATTTAGTCAATAAAATAGCAAATAAGAAAAGAGGTTTCAATTTTTATCTTATAAGAGAAAAATATGTTAAGAACAAACAGACTAGTGAACTACTCCCACTTTTTAGAAGTGGGAGGTTCAGTGTTTAGAATACATAGCTGTTTCTTCTTTAGGTATTGCATCTTCACTATATTCACTAATTAGTTTCTCTTGAACTTCATTGAATGTCAAAGCTGTGAAATCAATGAATTTTTTTATTAAGTAAAATTAATCATGGTATACTTGACAGTATTTTTAGAATATTTAAATCTTTATCTACAATAACAGGTTTCTTTTTTTAGCTAAATCATAAGCATATATATTTCCATCATTATCTATTAAATATATATCTTTATAGATTTTTTTAATTAAACTTATTTTTGAAGCTCTTCTAAAGTATAACATCACATTTAAATTTTTCTTTAGATTCCATAAGAACTAATGTCTTTTTATTAGTATCGTATGCGTAAAGTTGTCCCCATTCATCTTCTAAATATATTTTTCTTGTAAACTTTCAATTTCATATTAATAGGAGCTATTTCTTCTATTCCTATAAGTAACATTTTTTTCCTTTTTATATGATAGTCATTTCCCTTTTTTTAGTAATAGTACAATAATATACCCCATCATAATTTTTCTCCATCTTGATAGTATGGCTTAGTAAATTTTACTCCTATAAGTTGATCAAAAATGAGCCTCTCCATCAGTATTTAACTTTTGTGCAAATACTCCTAAGCTAAGTACAACAAACAAACATAATACAAATATTTTTTTCATAGTCGTTCTCCTTTTTATTTTTATTTTTTTATTTTTTTAAATTAGATTCCGCTACAGCTTTTCATTCTTTTTATATTTACCTATACTTTTTATTAAACCTATAGGAGATGTAATAAAAAGAAATACTAAATTTTAATAATTCTAATTTTTCCAGCACTTTCTAAAGAAGTTGGAACATAAAGGATCAGGAGTCTCCCAAAAAAACAAAAGTATGATACAGGGAAGACAAAGCTATGAAAGAAATCCAATGATAAATCCCCAAAAGTATACCAGCTGTACCAAGCTTCTTTAATGACAAGAAATAGAAAAATAGCTCCTATAAATTCCACCAGCAATAAGTCTTTTTTTCTTAAATTTCTTTAACCAATTTAGTTGATAAAGACCTAAACTTTCTAAACAACTAGGACATAGAAAGACTACCATCTTTGTCATTTCTGTTGCACAATCTCTACATATAGCCTTTCCACAATCTCTACATGTTGCCACTGCTGACGTATTTGGATGATAAATAAACAGTTCATTTTAATTCCTCCTTAAAAAGTTTTTATAAATACTCTTTAAAAATTTTTATAAATAAGTTTTAATAACTTTTTTTATGTTGACTGAATTTTAACATACTGATTTTTTTATTTGTCAAATATTTTTAAAGAAAGAATATTATCTAATATTATTTCTATTATTTTCAATAATAAAAATCTAATACTAAAATTTAAGTTTTTAATAACTTTTTTTAAAAATATAAAAAAAAGTATTTAAAACTTTTAATGATATGCTATAATATATCTTATAAAAATTAACATAGGAGTATTTATATGGAAAAAAAATAGACTAAGGAATATTATGAAAAACTGAAAAAGCTATAAATTATAATAAAGTTGAAACTACTTTTATATGAAAAAAACTAAAAGATTATGGAATATGGGGAGTAAAAGAAAGAATTGAAAGAAAGCTGAAGATCATTTGTTATCTTATAATAATAGAAATTGAAATATATAAAAAAATATATAGAAAAAAAAATATAAAAAGAATATTATGAAGATGACTTTCAGAATTAATTTTAATGAAAAGATTAGAAACAATATGAAGATATTATGTGAGAAGAAAACCCTTCCTATTTCAGTAATTCCTATTTATAATAAAGAAAATGGATGAAGTAGAGCGTATTGAAAGTATCACTATGAAAAAAAGAAACTTTTTTTATTGATATACCTCAGAAGTCGATCATAGTTTATAATGACTATTATTTTTTTGCCACCTGACCCTGACTCTTATACTTCTTTAGAGGAATATTTTTAAGAAAAACTTATAATTATGATGAAGATAGAATACTTTTTAGAAAACAGGGACTTTATTGTTATGAATATATAGAAGAATCTAATGATTTTAACTGCATATATTTTTGTTGAAATTACAAGATTCCAACATGGGAGAGAGGATTTAGACTTTAGCTTCACTAAAAGTTTCCTGAAAATATTGGATTAAATTATATTAAAGAGCCTAAATTTAAATTTGAAAAATCATATTCTTGATTTAATGAAATAGATTTCGAAATGAAGATGAATTACTTTAGCTTTTTATTTTTATTTGCCTTTGATTTTAATTATTATTTAAATAAAAAAATCAGAAAAAGAAAAGAAAATTATAATGAGTCCCTTTACCTAATAGTTTATCAAAACTTTCTTTTTAAACTTTTTAGATATTAAAGATAATGATTATATTTTTAAATTTTTTTATTCTGAATTAGGAAATTTTGCAATAGAAAGCTTTTTTTAAATTCTCCCAGTATAAATGATTCGTGGAATAGAAGATTTTTTTCTTACTAGAAATATCTGCTATATTAAGAGCTAGTCTAATTTCTGATAACATTAAATTTAGTGACATAACTCTTAATTATTTTTGAAGAAGTGGAATCTGAAGATATAGAAATAGGGAGCTTGTGCTGAATTATTTAGGATAAAACCTGCTTTTTGAATATAGTCCTAAAACAAAAAAAGTAGATAAAATATTTTTCAAATCTTGCTTTAATTTCTAATTATTTTTAATTCTTTATATATTTCAGAATTTTTATCAATATAATAAAAGAGGAAAAGAAGAAGTTACTGAAAGTTATAGAAGAAATCTTAGTAGAGATTTAGAAAAAAACTTATTGAGAATCATAAAAGGAAATTTTTAATGAAAATTCAAAAAAAGTTATTGAAAAATCTTAAAAAAATTAGAAATAATTAAAGAAAGTACTTCTTTAGAATGGTTATCTTATATTAAAATAGTAGAAGAACAATTTCAAAAGATGAAGGGAAAGCTCTTTCCCTTGTTGAAAGTGAAATATTATATGATTATAATAATAATGAAAAAAAATAAGAGAATATTTTTATAAAAGATGGGATATATTGAAGCTATTATTTTTATTACCTGAAAAGATAATGTTTGATGTAAATGCTTCGTTGGCTCTTATTGTATTCAGTAAAGGGAATAAAAAAATAAGGTTTGTTGATGCTTCTAATTTTGGAAAAAAACAAAAAAAATTTAAAGAAAATTACTATATTAAGAGATAGTGATGTTGATGAAATAATAAATTTATTAAATAATGATACTAATTCTAAAAGTAGCTACTTCAAAAAGAAATAAAAGATTTTTCAGAAAAATTACTATAATCTTGGTGTTGATATAAATATAGCTCCTTCAAAGTATAGATCCTTTCAAAAAAAAACTATAAGAGTGATCACATTAAAAAAAGCTTATTAAAAAAATATTATGAGAGGAAGTCAAATATCATCAGAAGAATTAGAAAAAAAGTATAGAGCCACTGAAAAAGACTTCAAATATATACCTGTCTATATCTGATATAAATGATGGACTTATTGATTTTTCAAAAAAATATTGAAACTTATCTCAAAAAAATATTCCTGAAAAATCAGGAAAAAAATTTCTTGATAAAAAAACGAATATATTTTTACTATCTAAATATGGCAAATCACCTAAATTAGCTATAGTTAAAAAAATCTAGGTGAGGAAAAAAAGTTATAGCTAGTGGAAACCTTATTATTATTGAAGTTGATAAAAAGAGATAGACCCTTATTATTTAGCTGCTCTTTTTTTCTAGTAAAGAAAGGGATTAAAATATTAAAAGAAGCTTATAGTATCAAAGCTAAAGATAAAGATAATGCAACTTTATCTATAAAAAAATTAAAAAGATCTCAGAATTCCTATTCCTTCACGAGAAATATGTATTGAGATTGCTTGTGAATATGAAAATAGTACTAAATAAAATAAATGAAAAATAAATTAGAGTTAAAAAGAATTAATTGATAGTAAAGAAGAAATTTTTTAAAAAAAAATTAAAGGTGGAGGTTTAGTATGAATGAAATTAAAAGAATTTTTAAATTTTTTTGGAAAGAGCTTAATTTATTGACTCCAATAAGCTTAGAAGGTTCTAATTTTACTAAGGAAGAATATTTAAAAAAAATGGAGAAAAAAAGATATTTATCAGAAATATTAAAAAAATCAGCTATTTTTAATGGTAAAGAAATTCGAAATTTACTTGAAATAGTAGAAGATAAAGTATAAAAAAATTGTAGTATAGAAATTGGTTTTGGAAATATAAAAAAATACTTATTTATATGAGAAAAATAGGGATAGAGGAAGATATTGTTGATGGAGATGGAGGTAAATCTTTTTATTTTTTTAGTTTTTATGGTTGATTCAGAAAAAAAATACCAAGAAGGTTCTTTCTCTATTTCAAAGTTTGTCTATATTCTTCTTAAAAAAATCTTCTTTCTGATGATTATAAAAAAATATTAAAGAAAAAAATAGATACTTTTTAATTTTAGAATGGAAGAAACATTAAAAAGTTATAGTAATCAAGATATTGAAAAGTCTAAACAACAACTTACAAAAATTTTACAGATTTTTACTTAAAAGAGCTAGATGTTGATATTTTTAGAAAAAAAGAAAAAAAAGTCTTTTTATTTTAAATTATTTTATCCAAATGATGATGATAAGAGCTCTTTTTCTTCAAAATGGACTTCTACACAGAAGATCTAGAAAATATTAAACAAAAGATAAGTGAAAAAAATCATTTTTTAAACAATCTTATCTATTCAAAATTAGATAGAAAAAGACTGTTATAAAGTTGATGATGATGTAGAATTTATACAAGAAATAACTCTGCCTAAGAATATGCCTTTGGGGAGATGGCCTTCTAAGCATAATCCAAGTTTAATGCAAGCTGTTGCTATTAATATATGTACTAGTAAAGAATATTCTCCTAATATTTTTTTCAGTTAATGGACCACCTGGTACTGGAAAAAAACTACTTTATTAAAAGGAAATTATTGCTGACACTATAGTAGAAAAAGGCTAACATAATCTCTAAGTTAGATTTAAAAGATATAAAAAAAAGTGGATATAAAAGAGGTAAAAAAAACTATAACCAATACTCTAAAAATACCTGATGAATTAAAAAAACTGGGAATAATTGTAGCTAGTAATAATAATGCAGCTGTTGAGAATATATCAAAAGAGTTACCAACAGCAAAAGATGTTTTTACTGATGAGACATTAAGTGGATTATTTGATATCAATAAGAGAGATGATGTTTATTTTTACTTTGGCTAGTGATGAAATCTTTAAAAAAATAAAGAAAAAGATGAACTAGAAAAAAACTAAAAACAGATGAAAAAAAGATAAAAAAAATGGGGACTGATTTCTGCTCCTTATGGAAAAAGGTAAAAAAATATCAAAAAAAACTATTAGAAATTTTACCTAATGTTCCTGAAGTAGGAAAAGAAAAATTGATGATTTTTAAATTCAAATTAGAAGATATTCCAAATTTAGAAGAAGCTAAAGAAAAGTTTAATGCTAAATATGAGGAAGTTATAAAATATAGAAAAAGACTCAATTATTATGTAAATCAATTTTATAAAAAAAGAAGAGTTAGGTAAAAAAAACATTAAGGTTTATGAAAAATAATCTGAAGAATCTATCAGAAGATATTGAAAAAAATCTAAAGGATATAGAGCAAAAAAGAATTGATTTTTAAAAAGATGTAGAAAAAGAAAAAGAAGAATTTAGAAAGTTCGTATTCTATATTTACGAAAATACTAAAACTACTTTTTGGAGAAAAAAATCCAAAAATTTTTAGAATGTAAAAAGAAGGATAGTGGAACTTAATAAAGAAATAATATCAACATCTAAAGATGTTACTGAAAAAAAGTAAGGATAGACTTTCTTTTGGAAAACTAAAATAAATGACTTTAATTGTTTAAAAGCATATTAATGAAGAAATAATTGAGACATATTTAGTTGGAGATAAGGAGGAACAAAAAAATCAATGGATAAAATGCTTGGAAGAAAAGGTTCTATAATGATATAGCTCATAATGCAGAATCTCAAGCTATTTGTCCTTGGGGGATAGAAGAGTTCAATAAATTAAGAGAAGAATTATTTGCAAGTTCATTACAATTAATTAAAAGCTTTCATATTAAATAGTAGTGAAATTAAGCAAAATTTGAAGATATTTAAAGAATTACAAGATAGAAAAAAAGTAGTCAAAAAAATTAGGTTATTCTGATAAAGAAAGAAAAGAAGCATTCAAAGAATGTTTTCATACTTTAAATTTATTAATTCCTGTTCTATCAACAACATTTTGCTTCTGTTTCAAGAGTCTTTAAAGATTTTTGAAGAAAATGAACTAGGTATGGCAATTATTGATGAGGCTGGACAAGCTACACCTTTTTAGTGCAATGGGGTTATTGTATAGAGCTAACAGATGTATTATTGTTGGAGATCCTTTACAAGTTGAACCTGTTATGACAACTCCATTAACTTTAATTCGTAATAGAGCAATTAAAAATGGAATAAATGAGTTGGAAAAAAAGAATTTAAAGTTGCAAGTAATATATATAGATATACTTCACCCTAGTTTATCTATACAAACACTAGCTGATTCTGCAAATTTATATTATGGTAAAGATTGGAGAAACAGAAGTAGGTTGTCCTTTAGTTGTACATAGAAGATGTCTATCACCAATGTTTGATATATCTAATAGAATTTCTTATGATAATAGAATGATAAATAAATGTATGTCTGATAAGAAAGATAAAAAAAGTATGTCTTAGAAAAAAATGAATTTATAGATGTTAGAGGAACTGAAAAAGGTAATAAAAATCATTATGTAGAAGAACAAGGAAAAAAAGTCATTGAAATTATTAAGAATAGTATCAAAGATAGAAATATAGCAATCTTTGATGACAAAGAATTTAAAAAAATTTATATGTAATTTCTCCATTTACAACTGTCATTAATGGACTTAAAAATGATATTAAAAAAAGCTTTTTAAAGATCAGGGATGAAAAAAAGGTAGAAGATTGGTGTGAAAAATTGTCTTGGTACAGTCCATAAATTTCAAGGAAAAGAAGCCGATTCTGTGATACTGCTATTGGGTTGTGACAAGAAATCTGAAAATGCCGCTCAATGGGCTGCACAAGCTGCAAATATTTTTAAATGTTGCTGCTACTCGTGCTAAAAAAACGTTTTTGCTATTATTGGAGATTTAGAGCTTTGGGGAAAAACTTAATTTCTTTAAAGATTCAAAAGAAGTTTTAGATGAATTCAATAAAAAAATAATATAAAAAAACTAGGGGCTCATTAAAAACCCCTAGTCTTTTTTTATTTTTTTCTTAAATTCTTCTTGGAAAGAATTTAAATCTAATCCTTTTTAAGACTCTTTCAAGTAAAAGAGGTAATTTTTTTCAGGATTACAAGCAAAACATGGAATACCCATTGAAGAGATTTTTTTCCAGCCATTTGTGAATCATAGTAAGGTTGTCCATCACCTGAAATTGCAAGAAGACAGACAACTATTACTCCTGAATCTTTCATTTCTTGTAAATGTCTTAACATTCCTCCACGATTTCCACCTTCCATAAGGTCAGAAATCAAGAAAAAAATATAGTCTTTCTTTAGGATTTTTCAATATAGTTCATACAATAGGTGATAGACTTATTGATATCAGTACCACCACCTAATTGGAAACCATATAGTAAATCAACAGGATCATCAGATTTTTTTCTGTTAAATCCACAATATTTAGTATCAAAAAGCAACAATACGAGTCTTTTAGTGCAGCCATACTTGCTAAGATACAAGCCATTACTGAAGAATATATAACAGATTCTCCCATAGAACCACTCTGATCTATATCTAAAAATAACTGTAAATTTACTTGAAGGATTAGTACTAGCTCTCTCAAAGAAATAGTAATGTTCAGGAATAATTTTTTTCAATTCTTTATTATAATTTTTTTATTCCTCTTTGGATAGTTCTCTTTAAAGTCAAGTGCTGAGGCTGAAGGGATAGGAGAATGTTGTCTCTTATTAAGTGCAGCTCTCACAGCTCTTTTTTATATCACTTTCCAATAATTTATTGATTTCTTCCACTATTTTTTTGATAAAGGCTCTTACACTTTCTTTACTATGTTTAGGAATTTGATCCTTTTAAAAGCATAATTGTAGATGCAAGACTTTATATCAGGCTCAACTTGCTCCAATATTTCAGGCTCAAAAAAATTAATTGCTTTAAACCACATCTATCCATAGCATCAGTTTGAATAATTTTAACTAATTCTTTATCAAATAAATCTCTAACATCTCCAAGCCATTTACTTATTTGAGGGTTAGAAGGTCCTCTTCCAGCACCTAAAGGCAGCATCACCCATAAATTTTTCCTGAGGGATTATAAATGGCATCTAAAGCTCTATCCATAAGCCAATCTTCTTCGCTAAGAGAAGAAATAGCTTCAGAGTTCATAGAGGAGAAAGTGTCTTGAGTATCTTTTCCTAATATTAATCTCCAACGTTTTATATCTTCTTTATAGTCCATCATTCCCCCTAAATATCATCAAAATCAAAGTCATCAAGGCTTGAAATTATTTTGACTTCTTCTTCTTTTAAATCTTTATTCATAGCTTCACTAACAGCAATCTTATTTAATCCCCATATTTCAGCCATATTTTCAGCTATATCATGTTTTTCATTAGAAGAAAAATCAGCAAAAGCTCTTCTTAAAAATACTAAGGCTCTCTTAAACTCATCTTCATCTAAGGCTGAGATATAGTCTTGAAGTTTTTTTCCCAAAGCCCAAGTCTTGCAATTAGAGTATAGTGATTTTTTTCATTGATAGTCCCTTCAAACCAACTTGCTCCTAAATCAGCAGGTATAGCTTTTTGATAATCTTCTTTCAACTTCTAGTCCAAGTTCATCATTAGAAATTTTTTTCCAGTTTCAAGCAAGATTGCCATAGCAAGTCCCTGATATTTTTAGTGTTTAAATTGTCTCTTTTTGCAACTTCAGTAAGAAGTGCATACCATCTTTCTCTATCTAAAAAAAGTCATGATTTTTCAACCACATTATGTAAGGCTATTATAGCTTCAGCAAGTTCAATAGCTGCATTAGCATCACAGAATGCCTCAGTAGGTAAGATTAAACAAGCTCTTAAAAAAATAGTTGCTCAAGTATTGGAATAAGTACATCTCTATCTAATTTTCTAATATCTCCATAACGTAACATTATAGAAAGAGTAGTTGAAGTTTTTAGCAATCTCATTGATAGGAATATCATCAGCCATACAACTTTGTAAAAGCTTGAAATGCTTGTTCTAAACTCTTAGGCAGTCCACAATAGAAAAGCATCTTTTTACAATTTCTGCAATCATAGATATAGAACTTGAATTTTTCTATTCTTTGATTTAATTCAAAAAGCAGTTGCAAATTCAATAGTGTCTCCTTTTAAAAATAGCTTCTACTATTTCTATTTCTGCTTCAGGAGTCCATTGTAAAACCCAGTCTTCTGCCCAAGTTTTTATTATCTTGTACCTTATCAAGAAAAATTAACAAAAGAAATTTTTAAGAACTCTTAATCTATGGAAAAAAATAAGAACGTTCTAAGTCTAAGAAAGCAAGTTTTTCAGATTTTTACTCTTATATTTTTCTCTTAAATCTAATCTCAATTCTGTAGCAGTCAATGTTTGATATTTTTTTCAAGTTTCAATTCTTTTTAATATAGAATAGAAATCAGATTGTATAGAAGTTTGTATAGAGTCTTGTGGTATTTTTTTCCAATCTTCTTTCCAACTTCTGTGTTTGCCATAGCTAAGATTATTTCTGAGTGGCTACCCTGAGCCATACAAGTTATAGCAGCATCTTGCATATCTTTAAGAGTAGGGAATTTTACTATTATGTATATTAGCTAAAGAAATTGCAAGTTGTACTGCTTCAATAATTTGTGCAGATGATACCATATTTCCACTTGTTCTTTGAAAGTCAGCTAATCTACTTAAATATCCATAAACTGCATAATATATATCTTCTTTATTTAAGCCTTGCCATAGAAGTTCATAATAGCCAGGAGCTTTATTTCCAGCTCCATAGTTAGAATAAGTTGATAACTTATAGTAAGAATAAGGCATTAAAGTCTTTTTTTGTTTCTACTTTTTTTAATAGATTAAACTCTTCATCACTTAGGAAAATTTCCTTTTTCTATCCCTTCTATATGGAAAGCTCCAACAACCATAGCTATTTCATTTATCTTAAAGCCTTCTTCACATAGTTCAGCAACTTGCTTACACATATAAGCTTCTCTTATAATATTTTCAGCATCTGATTTAGTATTTTGCTAAAGTAAGTTCTCTTAGATTTGTTCCATAGTCTCTAGCTCCACTACGATATGCCTGATGATTGGCTGCCTGCTCCATAACTCTTTCCCAAAAAACTTCACTGTCACTATCTTCTGAAAACTCATCAATCTTTCTATGAATATAGCTATTTAAACTTTCTTCAGAAGGATTTTCTCCTTTATTCTGTATAGCTAAGAAAACAGATGAAGGCAGGTCACAAAATCTACATTCAACCTTATTTTCTTTTGCCCATAGAATAGCTTGATATTCAGGTGAGAATTCTGCAAAAGGATATATAATAGTCTGTATAGGTGCTTCCAAAGTATAGGCCATTATAGCAATGGGAGGAACAACTTCTTTAGCTGTGATTTTATCTATTAAATCAGTAAAGTCAGAAGGTGCTTCTATTAAAACAACTTTGGGTTGCACTTCATCTAGGTATTTTCTTACATAATATGCTCCTGCTGGTGAAAAATGCCTAACTCCAAAAATATGAGGTTTATTCTCATTTTGTTTTTTCATATTTTTCCCACCTTTATTTGCTAGTTTTATTAAGTTCTTTACATTCTTTGTAAAGGTTTAGCCATTCAGAACCTCTTTTTTTCATAATATTTTCTAAATATTCTGTCCAGATTTGTCCATCTTTACTATCTTCTTTAACAATAGCCCCTTGTAGACCAGCCGCTAAATCATAGTCAGATATTTCTCCATCTCCAAAACTTCCAGCTAAGGCCATACTATTTGCAAGTAGAGATATAGCTTCTGCTGTTGAAAGAACATTAGTAGTAGTTTTTTTATTTTTTTGTTTTCCATCTAAAGTAAGCCCTTGTCTAAGTTCTCTAAACACTGTGCAAACTTTTTCTATAACTTCATCTTCTGGTAATTTTGCATTTAAGTCTAGGTTGCTAGCAAGTTGCTCAACTCTTGTTCTAACTATATCTATTTCAGCTTCAAGAGAGTTAGGACTTGGTAAAAACTACAATGTTAAAACGACGTTTTAAGGCAGCTGACATTTCGTTAACTCCCTTTATCTCTTGTGTTAGCAGTTGCAATTATAGAGAAACCTTTTTTTAGCAGGAATTTCTAAATTAAGTTCAGGTACAGATAATCTTTTTTTCTGATAATAAAGAGATTAAAAGCATCTTGTACTTCTGAGGCACAACGAGATATTTCTTCCACTCTTGCAATAGCTCCATCTTCCATAGCTCTATATATAGGACTTGGAATTAAGGCTTCCTTTGTAGGTCCTTCAGCAATAAGCATTGCATAGTTCCAAGAATATCTAATTTGTTCTTCTGTTGTTCCTGCTGTACCTTGAATAACTCTTGTTGAATTTCCATTTATTGCAGCAGTCAAATGCTCAGATAACCAAGATTTTTGCTGTTCCTGGTTCTCCAATTAAAAGTAAAGCTCTATCTGTTACTAAAGTTGAAATAGCTATTTCAACTAATCTTTTATTTCCAATATACTTAGGAACTATAGTTTTTTTACCAACTTTTCCACCACAAATATATGTTAATACCGACTTTGGAGACATCTTCCAACCAGTAGGTATAGGATTTTTTTCTGCCTTGATTAAAGCATCTATTTCTTCTTGGAATAGTTGCTCTGCTGTCAGTCTTTGAACTTCTTCTTTTTTACTCATTTTTATAACTCCTTTACTTTTACTCCATTTTTTTATCTTTCTAATCTATCATCACTCATATATGAAAGTGTTTCAAAAATCTTTTTAGTTGAATCTAAAATATAATCTCAATATTATCTTGGCTTTTTTAGATTCTATTGCAATTTCTTTCATTTCTTTAGACCCTATTTTCAATGCAATATTTGTAAAAATTATTTTCAACTTCTTTAGCAATACTGGAAATAATATCCAATCTAGCAAGTATTTCTTTTTCTATACCAGGGGAAAAATTCATCTTTTTGCAATGGAACTATTTCCTTTCTTTGTTTTTTTAATTTTTTTGTTGCTAGATTAATAACCTTTGAATATTTATTAGAAAGACCTTTTTATCATATAGCTTTTTTTAGACGAAAATCATCAAATATATCAGCATTATTGTTAACAGCATCTTGTATAATGAATAAATTTCCTTCAGTGAAAGCATAGACAAGAGGACTTAATTCACTATAATGAATTTCTTTATAGTAGTCTTTACTCTTAGTAATAGTTTTTTTATTTCTTGAGGCTCATTACCTGAATAAGTTGTAGCTTGAGTGCAAAGAACAGCATCAACTAAAGCAAGTAAAGTCTAAAGAATAAATCACATTTATCCTCATCATCTGTGCTTATCAGTTCATTTCCCATATCATATATTTGTTTAAATACTTTAGCAATAGTACTATATTCTTTAAGATGTTCAACAGCTCTTTTTTTAGACGGAAGTCATCTTTAGCTAAGTTAATTCCAACAACTGCTACATTTTCAAGTCTATTTTTTTAATTCATATAAAGGTTCAAAAATTCATCTTTACCCTTCTCCTTAAAAATCTTATATTTTAGATTAATGAATATAACTTTTATAAGTCCTTTACTTTTTACTCCACTATTTAATTTATCTAGCCAAGTTTGACATAAATCTCTTGTTGATTTTTTTGAATAGTTTTTATATTTTTTTCCAATAATTCTTCAATTTGAGCTTTTTTAAATCTTCTTCTGATATAGGAATTTTTATCTATGAAATCAGAAATATAATATAATCTATAAGATATCAAATATATTTTTTTCCTATATCCATCTTACCCACAAGAAAAATCTTTATAATCTTTCCATTCTAATTTATTTAAAAATTCTATATCAGCAAAGATAAGGTGTACGAACAAGCGTTATATTATAGTAAAAATTCTCCAAACTTTTCTTTTTAATCCCTTTATATTTGGATTGTATAAATATCTAAAAATTTCCATGAGATGAACTATAATAATCCCAATTTCCTGTTATCTCTGTGCTAGTACCTAAGATAATATCATACCACTTCTTATCAAAAGCCATCTAACTTTATTTGTATAGGATAGCCAACGATAGTATCTGGCCATTCTAAAATATATTCCTTGTTTTTCTTCATCATAATGTATACGTAAAATTACTTGGAACATATCTCTAAAAGTCTTCTTGTATCTTACGTTCTTCTTTCTTTTTTTAGAGTAATTTCCTCTGATGAAAGTATTAAATAATGCTCTTATTTCTTCTCTTTTCCTTTTCCTGCTCCTGCATACTTTAGAGAAATTTTTTTATAAACAGTTTCAGCCTTATCTTTAATAAGTGAAATTAAGAATTCTTGTTGTAAAAAAATTCTCCTTCATATTCTTTTTAGATAGTTCTTTAATTGCATCAATAACATCTTTATCTAAGTCTTTTTGCTATATAGAAATTTAAAATTCTTTTTTTATTTCATATTTATTGAAAAGGGTATAGCTCTTTACAGAATAACAAACTTTTTCTCATTTCTATTTTTTTAAAAATAAATGGAGATACTTTAAGAATATCATATTCAACAGTTTTTTTCTTTCTTCAGCTGTCTTTTAATGTCTTATTTTTTTGTTTCTGTTACATAATTTTTCTATAAAGTCATTTATGTAATCTAATGCCCATTGTTGATCTGTTCCTCTTAAATATTCAAGATTATCCAAAGTTTTCTTTTTTAAGGAATTTGCCCCATTCTTCAGCAGCTCTATTATCACTCATATATGAAAGTGCTTCAAAAGCTTTATTTTTAAGTTTACCTTTTTCTGTTTTAGTTAAATCTAAAAGATAATCAATATTGCTTTGGTCAAAACTTAAATATCCTATTGCATCTTCTTTCACTTCTTTAGAGCCATTTTCTATACAGTATTTATAGAAGTCATTTTCTTCTTCCTTGCAAATAGAGGCAATAATTTCAAGTCTAGAGACCATATTTCTCTTACCTTGTGGATCAAAACCATCTTTTTAATATAGGGACTATATCTTTTTCCTTGTTTTTTTAAGCTCGTCTACCATTCTATCAGCAATTTCAGAGTATTTATCAGAAAGCCCGTGTATCATACAAGCTTTTACTCTAAAATCATTCATTATTTCAGGATTACTTTCAATGGTATCCATTATTATATTTAATCTTCCTCCACCTTCTCTAGTAAAGGCAGAGACAAGAGGACTTAACTCACTGTAATGAAGTTCCTTATAGAAATCTTTATTCTTGGTAATAGTATTTATTTCTTGAGGCTCATCACCCTGAATAAGTTGTTGCCTGAGTACAAAGAACAGCATCAAGTAAAGCAAGTAAATCTAAGAATAAATCACATTTATCTTCATCATCTGTGCTTTATCAGTTCATTTCCCATATCATATATTTGTTTAAATACCTTGGCAGCAGTACTATATTCTTTAAGTTGTTCAACAGCTCTTTTTAGACGGAAGTCATCTTTAGCTAAGTTAATTCCAACAACTGCTACATTTTCAAGTCTATTTTTTAATTCGTATAAAGGTTCAAAATTCATTTTCTACTCCTCCCTAAAATCCTAAACGAACAATTTTATCGTCTGTTATGATACTATGTGCTTCTGCATAGATAGTTCTGTCTTTTTGGAATAATTTTACAAACATAACTTGATTTTTCTAAACATTCATTTGGTAAAAAGCTCATAGAAAAACTTTTTGTTAATTCTTTAGAACCATTATTTCTAAGCTCTATCATCTTTTGATTTTTATCCACTAAAATGTATTTTTTACTTCCTTCTTCTTCTACAAACATAATCTTTTCAAACTCTAAAAGTAAAGCTACATGATTATCTGTTAGAATATTCTTTAATTCATTTTTTTAGCAATCTTTGTCGCTTCTTCTATATTTTTTTAGCATAAGTTTTTTTATTTTTCTTAAAAGAAGTTTTTATCTTTTTTTCTTCAAAGTTTGCACTAGCCCATCTTATTCTTTTTATTCAATCCACCTGGATAATAAGTTAAAGTAGGTACTGTAACTAAAGAGAAAATTAGAGTCGTCTTGCTTAATATATTTTTAAAAGCAGAAAGAGGTCTATAGTTAGCTGTATATGATATTTCTCCACTTTCTATATCTATCCAATATCCATAGTCAGTATAGATTTTTACTAGCTTCATCATAAGTTACTTCAAATGCTAACTGCATAAGTTTTGCATTTTTCTTTCTTTAAACCTAAGTCATTTAGTTGCTCTAGCTTCCATACTCCACCCAAATCTTCATATAGAGTGTTGTCACTCATTTCAAGATTTTTCTTTTTCAAGCTCTTCTTTTTAAATATTCTCTACCTTTTTTTCTCTATTGCTCTCAATCTTTTTCAAAGCATTCTAAAAGCTTGTTGATAGTGTACTGTATCTTGGTCTTCCTTATATTCTTGAATTTCCAATATTAATTTTTTTGGAATAGAATTTGTGGACCAGGTAAATAGTAATCACCTAGTTGTTTAACAACATCTTTATATTCTTTTTAAAGAGACAGTTCCTATTGTTGAAAGTCCCTAATTTTTAAAAAGTTGAGTGCTTATATTTTTTTAATTAAATCTAAACCTTCGATTTGTTTGTTAATTTTCTTTGCTCTAGCAGCTTTTGAAACTTTTGAAGGTGCTTTCTTTTCTTTTACAGTTCCTTCAGCACTTTCTTTTTCTTTCTTAGCCTTAGTTTTTTCTTTCTTTTTCTCTTTTTGCTAAAAATATCTTCAGGAATTTCACATTCTTCAAAAGTTTTTCCATCAGCTATTTCAAACAATAAGGCTAAACCGTGCTTACAAGGAAATTGTCTACTTGGACAAGTACATCTCATAACAGGATTTTCTTCGTCTACAAAATCAGCAGAAACAATGTAATTTGATTTTCCGCTTCCTTTACATTCTCCCATATAGAAAGTATCATCAGATGAGTGTGCTAATTTTACAAAAGATCCACTGCTACAAATTTTCTTTGCATTTGCAACAGCAGATGAATTAGGTGCAAGTGCAAGAATTTTTTTCTTTATCTAACTTCTTCAAAATAAAAACCTCCTTAGTTTTTTTGTATTTATTTGATTATACTATAATCAATCTACAATAGTAAGAAAAAAACTGTTACAATTTTGTAACAGTTTAAAGTTTT